>TBL_comb47_HYPODRAFT_10004211_pt1 | contig 16604 bp, 2 predicted proteins | sample TroBogypolimnion_40_FD_10682 | JGI IMG/M metagenome (IMG submission 10682)
TCATGCTCTCCTAGATCTTGTCTATCAAGTTCTTTTTTCAAGAAAGCAATTAACTCTTTAGGATCTGCATTCTCTCCGCCTGCTTCTTCAATTAATTGTTGTTTCTTAAACTCAGTTAATCTACTTAAATTAGACTCATATGATTGAATTAACTTCCAATTATCAGACTGATTAGCTTTTTCTTTATCACTTAATTTATTCCATTCTTGTAATATAGTATTATGATCTTTAAATTTTTTAGGTTTAAAGTCAGTAGGGATACCACTCTCCATTAAACCTTCTTCAATCAATTTTCTCAACTGTGTAGAGAAAATAGTGGTTCCTTTATATTTAGGTGCGGTATAAACCTGATTTTTAAAATACTTTAAAAATACATTATTATGTACAAAAGGATTACTTGTAGTACTAAAGTCTGCTTGACGCGTTGTACTATGAGTATCTTGTTCATAAAAATTATCAGTTCTTCCTTTGTCTGTAAGAGTAGCCATTTTAGAACCTGATTTAAAAACAGTATAATCAATTCCTTCACGCATCATCTTATTATGCATTTGTTCTAATACAGTTCCTTTTATTAAATTAGGAATTAATGGCATTACCGCCATCTTATGCATGGCGTTTACACCTAAAGCTTGATCTCCATTATCTAATGGTCCCCAATATTGATACTTTTGTACAGGAAAGAATTCACTAGCTTCAAGTGCAGAGACTGGTTTATCATTTATGATATCCTGAAACAACTGTTCTTGTTTTTCAGACCATTCACTGCGTAGTTTTAATAATGTTCTATAAGTATCAAATGCCATGTGAGCTTGAGCATTTGCTTCTTCCATGGCATAGTAATTCTTCTTCATTATATCATCTACCCTACTCTTTGCAGTTTTTCTAAAGGTTTCCTTATCTTTTTCACTTGAATTATTATATGTAGGGTCTGCTTGTAATTTTTTTAACTCATCTTGATAAATTCCTTCAGCATACTCTTTATAATTAGCAGACTTACTTTCTACATCATTTATAACAGCTGATGTCAATAAATGACTAAATTGTTTAATTAAATTAGGAACAAATCCTGCTACTCCTTTATTCTTTTCATTTTGTTTTGAAGCAAAAGGTCTTCCTAAAGTTTCATTAGCATACTTTAAAGCGGTTTCATCAATCCTATGATAAAGACCTGTTGCCATTACACCGGCGTTACGTTTATTAAACTCTTCTTTCTCAATAACATATTGAGCAGGATCACCATACACCATAATAACTGATTCCATATGATGGATCCAAGAGTTAACGGTGTAACCTTTCATGATTCTCTTTAAGATATCTTCTTTATCTAGTTTACTGAATTTATCTTTTAATTCTTCTCTAGCATTTCTTCTTAATTCAGTAATAAGATTATCAGCATAGAATTCAGATTTAGACATTATATCTAAATTAAGTTTAGTCTGATTATCAAAATACTTTGTTAACTCACTAGTTATAGCAGTCTTTAAAGCAATTGATTCACTAGTTTTAGTAGCTAAATAATTAGTAAGAGGTATATCTAAAGCATACAATTTATCTTTAGTATCTTTACTCAAAACCTTATCAAAGATTACAAATTCCTGACCTCTTTTCATATAGTCAGTAACATTGTAGTCATCATTCTTAGTTTTTTCAGCTACCTTCATTCTATTGATTCTGACCAATTCACTGTTAACATACTTTAAAAGAAGAGCATGCATATTAGAATATGCGGCCTCAGGGGTAGCAATAAACCTATCATAATCAATATAGTATCTACCAGATGTACTACCTATTGAAAAAATATGACTAAGTTTTTGAGTTACTGCGGTACTTTTATCAGCATGTTTAGAGTTTTCAATAGTCCCTCTCAATACACCACTATGGAATTCAGCAAGAAATTTAGAGAACTGATCCGCATCAGAAGATGCTACACCTTCTTTAGATCCTTCACCATCTTCCAATAACTGCATACCGGCAAGGTTTTCTAATAAAACCTTTACTTTTGCTCTACCTTCATCAGTGTTTACTTCTCTCTTTTTACCACCGTTATCAAAATCAAAAATAGAATTTAACCAGATACTGTCTTTAATGAAAGGATTTTTGATAAACTTATAGTTCAACATATGAGGTAAAGAAACCAACTCTTGATAGGTATTTACAGAATTAATATCATTTACTAAATGGGTAAGTGTACTATTAAGAGTGTGTTCAAACTGTTGTTTACCTGCAGCATTGGTAGCCGCAAATGAAGCACCTTGTTCACCGTATCTACTTTGAATTTGTTGAAGTTCATTCCAAGTTTTAATTTCATTCTTTTCATCTTTTCCATCTGCTGATTTATAAGTCTTTTCAAAGATGTCTTCTAATGACTTTACAGTGTACTTACCATCTAGAATCTTCTGTAACTTGGCTTTAATAAAATTAGATCCAAATGCTTCAACCTCTTCTCTTAATTTCTTATTATTATCCATATACATCCCTAATGCATTATAAAACTCATATGAGTTGTTTATATGCGTAGGGAAGTCATTAAGAAGAGTTTTTATATCTAGTGTATTTACATTTGAAGAGTTTTTCTTTATGTATTTACTCTCAGGTAATTTAGCAAAGTTGTTACTCCAGTTTCTTCCAATCATTTTGGATTCTCTAGAAGAGAAGCCCGGTTCTGCGTGAATTCTAGCAGTTGGTGTTCCAGTATCTAACATGTTAATGTTTAACTGAACTAACGGCATTCTAGATTTATTAAAGTCTTCAAAGAATTTATTCCACATAGTGAAGGCCGGTTCAGTAATACTATTAGCAGGACCAAGCTTACTAAGTAATTGAGTTACAATAGGAAACTCACCATTTTCATTTTCCTTTAATAACTTCTGTTCCATTTCTTCAGGAGAACGGGAACCTTCTAATATCTTAGTTAACTTATTCCAAATGGTAACAAAGTCAACTAATTTAGAAACACCTATTCTATTAGAAATAGTATGACCTTCTAAATTTATAGCATGAAGACTTCTTATTAAATAAAGAGTTTCATCTGATGCCATTGAGGTTAATGATTGTTCATTACCTGCTTTACTACCAAGACTATCTGGAGTTTCTGCCTGATCAGCTTCTAAATCTGCAAAATACTTATCACTGAATGCCATGTACTTAGACATCTTCATATGATAATTCATTACACCTTTTCCATCAATTGTTCCACCTGGTTTGTTTACATCACCAAAGTTTTCAATAGCCCATTTTAAAGTATCTAACTTTCTTTGAATAGAAAGCTTTTCTAAAACATTAGTTTCTTTATGGTATTGCTTAGTGTACTTAACGTTATAATAATTAAGCATTGCCTGAACAAACTTATAAGCTTCTGTTCTCTTTTTAGGATCAGATATTACTGAGGTAGTATTTTTAGTCCTACCAATAGACATATTCTTAAGTAGTCTCAGTTCTTCTCTTTCCTCTGCATTTAAAGGTTTAACTATTTCACCATCAATGATAGTAGGTTTAACAATTCTTTCTTGTTGTTGTAATTTAAGAAGTCTTAAGTAATCTTTATAACCACCTTGTACACCAGAATTCTTCCAGTCAATGTAATGAGAAAATAAAGAATCCACGGTATCTACTAGTAAAGAAGAATCTTCATACTTAAGTGAAGGAGTAGGGTTAGCATCATCTAATGCTTCTACACCTTTATTAAGAACATCAAAATTAGAATTAGCTTCACTGAAAGTGTATTTTTTTAAATCTCCTATACGTAAGTTTTCATATAAATCTCTTACGTTATTTATAGATTTAGCATCTGCTAAAGCATCTTTTATAGATACACCTATAAAAACTTGTTTTAAAAAGTTAGATATCTTTCTAAATAAAGAATTTCTTACAGGAGCACTCTTCTTTACATTAGATGAAAGCATGTAATTTCTAAAGTCTTCTGCTAAGTACTCTTCAAGTTCCATTGTAGTAGCTTCAGAAAACTTAACTACCCTTCCTCTGTAACTTCTAAAAGTTCCTGTTTGTTTTGAAACTTCTTTATATAGCTTAGTTTTCTCTTCACGTGTCAAAAACATCTGAGTAAATCCATGCCATGCTTCATGATAGATATCTGAATAATCTGAACCCTTGTAAAGATTGATAGCATTTCCTACCCAGTTAGCAACACCATTTGGTTCATGAGTATTAACAGCATTGAATAATATATTCAATGTAAAATGATGACGCAATGGAGAAGATTCATACCATTTCTTAGCATTTTCAAGTTGTTCAGGAGTAGCTTTAGCATCTAAATTTTTTGTACTTGCAAGTTTATTAAACCCTGCAGCTGATAAAGCATCTAATAAATCTTGATCCGGCCCATCTATTGCTTTAGGAACTTCAGGTGTCTCAGGATCCAATTCTGTATCAACGTTTAATTCTGGAACACCTGATTCCATATCAGTCAATACAGGTGAGAATTCAAAATGAGCATTAAGTGGGATTAACTCACCATTAGCATTAGGTTCATAATTAATGAAAGTGTTATCTGCTAAGAAACCTACAAGATTACCATCAGCATTTGATTTACTATACGGCATTGGTTTTTCTACCATTACATCTTTACCGTTTACTTTTGTAAAGCTAATGTCTTTAAACTCTGAAGAATGTAAATATGAAACAGCATCTATCTTTACAGCAGGACTCACCCACTTACTTACAGTTCCATCATTATTATATTTCATAGCTCCGTTATATAAGCTATCTATTGAAACATCAGGACCAAATATTTTCTTACCTTTTTGCTCATATGATTTTACTTCAAGGGCATATTTATTAGTTAAGAATTTAACAATGTCTTCATAAGGTGGAATAAGATCCGGTTCTTCTTTAGTCCCGTTAAACTTATTGTTGATCCTTAAACTTATCTTATCATTTTTATAAGTAAAGTGAAAGGTTCCTGGTGAATTTTGATAAACACTATTAAGATATTCAAACTTTTCTAAATCAGATACAGGTACTAACTCACCATCAACTTCTTTATAAAGATCTTTTGTAGTAAGTAATGTAGCAATTTTATGAGCCAATTCTTGGCTAACTTCTTTTGGTCTTAAATGTATTGAACTATCTACACCTTTGATTTTGAAAGAAGCCTGACTTTTAAATCCTTTACCCGCTCCTTTTTCAATAACTAAACTAAAAGGATCTTCAGGTTTAAACTTAATCTTACTAAGATTAGTCATAGTAGATTCAGATGATTTAAGATAACCTAGTGTACCACCTGTAATTACATTCCTAACTTGTTTTGTAGGGTTTTCTAAAATAAAGTTCTTGATTTTATCTATAGATTCTATTTGCTTTCTACGTAATTCAGTAGCTTCAGCTGTTCCAATAGATTCACCTCTCTTATGAGATTCTCTGATAATTGCTTCAACAGAACCAAAATGAGAAGGGTTATCACTGTTTCTAAAAAAGTAATGCATTAACTTACCTTGATTTGGAGATACAATTTCTCCTTTATCATTAAAGTATAGGAAGTTACCTCCCTTATCTGTCAAAACCATTTGAACCTTTTCACGCATGATTGGATGGCGTTGATTCTCTGGTATAGAATCTAAATGTACCGCAGTAAGATATACACCACCTTTTTGAACTCCTGGAATCTCTACAAAGGTGGAATCTTGATGTACAGGTAATGATTTCATCATATTGACAATCATCTTCTTTACATCATAATATATTTTTACTAAAGGATTAGGAATATTAGTTTCCATGTCCACGGCTTCCTGACCTATATCAGTAAAAGGATATACTGGTACCGCTACATCAATATCTCTATTTAAATGAGGATAGTTTATAGCATCAGCCATTGCAAGAGTACCATCATTAATGGCATCTTTTAAATCTTCTTGTTCTTCTATTAAATTGTCTTTAGATTCTCCACTAAGTTGGTTTAATACATTAGTAGCTTTTTCAAAAGTATTACGCAACTTAACAATTGATTCATAATGAGGTGCTACATAATCTTGAAGATCTTTTATTTTAGCTTGAACATCCAAAATTGCTTGTGGAATAGAACTAACATAAGATGATATTACTACCGGATCATTAAGTTTTGGGTTTTGAGAAAAATCATTCTTCAATGTAGATATGATAGTATCAATATTAAAAGGAACCTTTTTTTCAAGGTTCTCTTCTAACAATGCTTTAATATATTTTACAAGATTAATGTATTCTTTACTACCGTTAGCACATGTCATAGTGATATGTTTTAATTACTTACAATTATCTTCTGGATCTACATCATTAAATATATCCATTTTGTTCTTTGGTTTCTCTGAATTAAGGATAGCATCTGTTACTGCAGGATCTTCTTGACTAGTCTTTTGAGCATTGGCATTACTTTGGTCAACAAGGTCTTGTTCCTCTTTTAACATCTCTAAATATTCAGGAGCTTCATAAGCTGAAAGGTACGCAATATCTTTTAAAGTTACAGTCTTTATTGAAACTTTATCTCTAGAATTATTGGGGTCTTTCACTGATTGAACTATAATTTTATCACCTGTTACAGATACTACAAAAAACTTTTTATCACCTGTTGTTTTTAGATTTAAAGTAACAATTTTACCAGTAGTTAAATTCTCTAAAGTAGGTGTAGATTTTAATCTATTTTGAGTTTCAGTAGCTAATTTAACAAGCATGTCATATTCTATTGAACCATTAAGTAAACCTGAAGTATCAGAAGTTCTTAAATTTTCAAGTTCTTTCTCCATCAATTCTATATACTCTACAATATCATTTACCGCGTCAAACTTTTCTTGAAGAGATTTAGAAGGTATTAACTTATTCATAATCAAGTTCTTAGTCTCAGATTCTTTAGCCAATACCTCATCTACATAATTATCAAAGAAAGTAATATCATCTATCTTATTTGCATTATCAATAGCATCAAGTTCTTGATTTTTGAATTCTCTGTATTTACTAGGATCATCAAATTTTTCATTCATCAATAAGTTTTGATTTTTAGAAACCAATACTTTATCAACGTTATTCATGTATTTAGTAGAACCTATTAAAACAATATGACCTTGTTGTTTTAGTTCATTAAACTTAGCCATGATTTTATTTAATTCTTCTGGCGTAGGTCTTTGTTCTAATAATTCAGCATCTGTTTTATATTGATTATCAGGATGTTGTCTTAAAACTTCAATGATAATTTTATCACCATCTGTAACATTCTTCTGATCTAAAGCAAAGGTTGACTTACCGGTCCCTCCACTAGCATAGACTAATTTACCATGATAATCTTCATGAACTTCTGCATGTACTTTATTTTCAGCAAATTGCAAAAATAACTTAGTAGTATCTTCTGTCCATTTTCCATTTGTTACTTTTAAAGCTTTTAAAGCTCTTACCACTTTACTATGAGCTATCATCATAGTAGTAGATGATGCTAAATCAGCATCTCTAAAAGCATCTTCCATTCTTGCTGAATACTCATCAAAACTCTCTCCTCCAGGGACTTTTTGATCATGGTTTTTAATCCAATAAGCTTCATCAAAAGAACCATCAGTTTTTCCATCAAATTCACCAATATTCCAAGTAGCAAGATTAGGGTTTACTTGAGTTTCAACACCTGCGTAATCAGCAGCTATCTTTGCAGTTTGAGTTGCACGTTGTACAGGAGAATGTTCTATTAAAGTTTTACCTGTACTTTGAGCATATACCCCTATTTTCTTAGCTTCATCTACACCCTCAGAAGTAAGATCAGTTGGTTTCTGACCATTCTCTAAACCTTGCGCGGTAGCTGTATCTATAGCATGAGGTACAACTGCAGTATCTTTTACAAAGATGGCATCTACTTTATGGGCCCCTAAATCTTTCTCTTGTGTAATAAGTTTATTACCTTGTCCCAAACCATCTAAGTTAGCATCTGGAGCAACATATCCTTTAATAGTTGCTTCTGCCATAGAAGATTTCATAAAGACATTTACAAAACTTAGTAATTTAGAAATCTGTTCAGAATTTAAACCTGTTAAATCTATTCTTAAATCTTCTGCTACAGAAGAATTCCAATTCCTAAAATCATTAATTAATGTGGTTTGTAATCCTTGTGGTAAAGAATCAAACGTAGCAGTAGTAATAACTAATGCATTTTTAGGTTTTACACCTGGAGGTAATGCGGAGTTTAATAAAGTAATAGCCTCATCTAATACTTTTGGATCTGCTGTACCTAATGTTCTACCAATCAAATCTCTAACAGCTTCTGCAAAAGGTTCCCAAAGGTTTTCTTTCTTAAGACCTTCCTGAATTTCATGACTATTTAAAATATTTTCAAGAAGTTTATCAGGATCTGTTTTAAAAATATCTGCAATTTTTGAAATCTCTTTTTTAAACTCAACATCTTCATAAAAAGATTCCTGAACAATTCTACTTAAAATCTCATGCAGAATAACTACTTCAAGTGGTTGATTACCACCTTTATAATCTGAGGAACTATATCTAGCATCAATTACAGTTTCAAGAGTTCTCTCTAGAAATGCTCGTCCAGAACTTGGTTTTATTTCTACAGTTTCCCCTGCTTTACCACTCTCTTTAAAAAGAATTAAACTATTTGGACTTGTCAGAGTTAACAAACGTTGTGCTAATTGTTTTTCAGCAGGAGTAGAATGAATGCTAGTTATAATTTTCTTTAATACCTCTTGTGTACGTAATCTCTTATTATTTGTAAATTCAAATTGTTTTTGAATTTGTTCATAAGTTCTTAAATCAGTACTTGTTTTTTTTCTAGTGGTTACTATTTGTGAATCAGGTAACTGAACAGGAGTAGGAGTAGGAGTAGGAGTAGGAGTAGGAGTAGGAGTAGGAGTAGGAGTAGGAGTAGGAGTAGGAGTAGGAGTAGGNNTAGNAGTAGGTTTTAAACTGTTTCTTCTGATATCTAACAAGTCTAAGATCTTCTTCATTTTATTTGAAGTAGCTTCTACAGGTTTAAAAGTAGTACTGTCTAAAAAGTTAATAGGTTCTGTCTGTTCATTAATAAGCGCATCTGTATCTTCAGGATTAAGATATACACCTATGTTTCTTAACCCATTAATAAAGTCATTATTTACAGGTCTTTCTAAGAATTGCTTAAGAGCTTCTTTTTGTTTATCTTCTATAGTTTTTTGAGCTTCCTCTATACCGTTTTTTAGATTATCAAAATGATGTTCTACAAAACCAGGGTCAGTAAGAATGTTAATTGCTTTAGCTGCAACACCATTATCTTTTTTCAAAGCATAATAGTCCTTTAATCCTACAAATGATTTTGCAACGGTATCATTAAGAACTGTTTCTCCATGATGTTTACCAAGTAATTCTACATAAGCTTTATAATGCTTAAATAAGTCATTGGTGGATTCTGTAAGGATTGGATCTTCATGACGTACTCCCGCGGTATTTTCTTTTGGAGCAGTTATTGAATGTAATATAGAACTGTAAGCTTTAATGGCCCCATTCATATTTTTAATAGCTTCTAATTTCTCTTCTGCTTTTTTAAGATTCTGTTTACTTTCTGAGTCAGTTCCTAATTTAAAAGTTTTGATTTCTTCTGTCAAAGTCTTCATCTCTCTTTTAAGATCATCTTCATGAAACAAAAGTTTAAAGTCATTGAAGTTTGCTTTAGAAATAGGTTTGTTATTTGCTAAATTATCTGCTACACTCTTCATTCTTGATAAAGTATTATCAAAATCATGTGATGCAAATGTTCCTAATTTTTTAGCAAAATCTAACGCGTGATATTCAGGAGTTCCAAATTTAAAATGGTTTTGAAAATTTTCATCAAAATAGTCATACCTCTTTTTTAAATCATCTATCTTATCCTCATACTTATCTAAGTTCTTTCTTAGTTGCTTTTGTTCTTCAGGAGTTGCATTAGGCATTTCCATAGCATCTGCTAAAGATTTATCATCCATTTGCTTCAAAGCTTTTAAATGATCTCTTAAGATATCTTCTCTACCTGATTGTAAAGTAGTATAGATATTATGAAACATGGCATCTTGTTGGTTGTCCCTTGAAGATTTAGGATCATTATCTATTTTATACTTATCATCATATATCTTAGCTTCTCTTTGAGCCATGAAGTTTCTATCAATTGCCCTGGCCACTAAGAAAGGTCTTTTAGAAATCTCATTCCTAGAATTTACTAAATCATCTGCAAAAATCTCTTGTTGCTTTTTATAAAGAGTTGTTTCAAAAGCTCTACGTGCAGCAAGATCTTTATAGGTATTTTTAGTAAAGAAAGCTTTAGTAGCATCTTGCAATACCCCTGTTTTGGCAGGAAGCGTATTGAAGATCAAATGTTGAGGACCTTGAATTGCGGTACCCATAAAGAATCCAGAAGCAAACGTTTCTAGACCTTGAGAACTTAATTGAGAATCTACACCTTTAGATATTGATGCCATCCATCCTTTATGACCTTGCACTGAAGGATCTATTTCAGGTTGTTCATAATAATCTTTAGCCGCAGTTGACATAGCATCCTGACCAATTTCTTGAAGACCTTCTGCAAAGTTAGCAGCCAAGTATTTCATACCGTGTTTGGCAATATTTACAGGACGTAAAGCATCCTTAATACCTTTCATAGAATACTTACCAACTTTCTCAGCAATATCTTCTCCTAGTTTAGCACCGGGTTTATCTATTACTCTCCATGATATTTCTGTAATTGCTTGTTTAGCACTCTTTTCTAAAGGTGTAAAACCTTTTAAAGCTGTTTCAAGTGCAAACTTATTAGTAGCATATATAAGACCTACATTACCTAAGATATCTGCTCTAGCAGCATTAACAGCTCTAGATTCTATATCTTTCATTTCTTCATCAGATTCCGGGGCCCTACCATGCTCTTCATAGAAATGATTTAATAAATCTTGTCTAGTATCATTATATGTGGTACCACCTTCTAATCTAGATTCAGAGGTTACCGCACGGATTTCTCTAGCATCTCTCCACAATGCTCCTGCACTCATCTTAGCTTTTGCAAAAGTAGTAAGAGCCTTTTCACCTTGTTCTGTCATTTTAACACCGCCCATGATATCTTTAATAGCAGCGCTACTATGTTCAAAAGGTAACATATGTTGTGCAAACTTTGAAACTCTTGATTGTCCAAATAGATCTTTAGCTTTAGAAAAGTTTTCTATTTCTGCAATAGCTTTACCACCTTCTTCAATATCTTTAGCAGATTGATTGAATCTAGATGCCATTCTTGGAAACAATTTATCAGATAACCGTCCTTCACTCAATACATCTAATGAAGCCATACCTAATTCTTCAGCACCCATCTCAGCAATGATACCTATTGTATAACCTGTATTAAGAGCAAAATTAGTTAATGGACCTGTTACACCTCCTTTAGAAGAGGAACCTATTTCCATTCTCCTATTCATATCTGCAGCATTTACTTTATCTGCACTTAATGAAAAAGGATCTGCTATTTCTTGAACCATGTCTTTAGCACCTAAACTAACTAAACCTGCCCATTGAGACATTCCTCTACTGAATTCTTGCCAAGGTGTTGACTGTTCATTATACGCGGCTTCATTATCTCTAAATGGATCAAAGCCTAATTTCTTAAATAAAGGATGAGCATAAAATCTATCAAAGTCACCAGTCTTTGGTCCAGCTGAAAAAGCAAATGCACCTGATTTAGCAGATTCACTAACATTATGGTTTCCCATAGATAATTGAAAATTACTAATTATATCATCTGCTTCTGTATTTTTAAAGATTGGTAATGCACCAGAAGGTTGAGCAGCTTCTGTTTGAGCTTTAAACCTGTCTTGTTGATATTGTTGTAACTTATCACCTAACGGTGTTACAGGTGTTACAGGTGTAACAGGTACATTTTGTGCATCTTGTAATGGAACTGACTGAGAATCATTTGTATCTTCTGCCATTATTTAGATTTATTATTTGTTACTTGAGCCTCATATGCCATCTGCCTATCATTTGATTGTTGCAATCTAGATATATCAGTGGTAGCACTCTTCATAATATCATCAAGTGATGCTCCTGCTATATTTGGAGTATCTATTTCTTGTTGTTTTTTATACTGACCGTTCTCATATTTATAAAGACTACCGGTTATACTTGTAGTCCCATCAGGGTTTCTAACAACATGTAAAGTACCATTCTTTCCAAAATCAAAATCAGTTGTTTGTTTTAATCTGATCAACTGTTCATACGGTCCTATTTTAGAATTTGTATAAAACCTATTATCAACTACCTGTCTGCCATCTGGATTCTTTACAGGTATCAATGTTGAAATTCCTTCTTTGATAATCTTATCATAGATTTCTTTATTAGGAATTGCATCCATGTTTGTTTTACCTGTGAAATGCTTTCTTAACCAATCATGATTTGGTATGATTGTGTACATTGTATAGTTATCATCTCCTGCGGCTACAGCACTAAATCTAACATTAGCTGCTGGAGCATTCTTATCAACTTTCTTATCATTTTTATCATTTTCATCTTTTAAAAGCCTCCTACAATCATTTATATAGTCTTTAAAAATCTTTCTTGAAATCTCACCGTAAACACCTTCATTAGATTTGACATCATTTTTCAAGATGTTTGCACCACCTATTACATAATGTATATTAGGATTATTCTCTTCTTTATCAAGATTGTCACCAAGTGAAATTAATGAGTTATTAGACTCTGAAGTATTCCAAGAAGCATCATGACTAAGTTGTACTATATTGGAACCCATTCTACCTCCTGTTTGTTTAGATAAAGCATAGCTTCCATTCCAAACCTTTATTTGGTAGTTAGGGTCATTAGATAAACCATCAGGATGATTATATAACTCATTGTATTTAGCTTTTGTCTTATTAAAAGCTTCATCAACTTGTTTATCAGTATAATGAGGGTTGTATTTTTTAAAGGTTGATTTCCATTCATAATCACCCATCAACTCTCCATCATGCTCTCCTCTTCTTCTGATATCTGAATTCCCTTTAACATATAATTGCAAACCTGCTTTTTCTTCATTGGTAAGTAAACCTTTACCTTCATATTCAGCATAATGCTTAATAGCAAGGTTATTACCAGTCATTAGTTTTGTATAACCTTTCCAAAGTTCACCCTTAAGATTTATGTCATTCTCTTTCTGAGAAAGTTCATTTAATAGTTCAGGACTAAATAAATCTTTTTGACTGCCATGAATAAGACCTTGGGCTTTAGCCAATATTTGAATATAATCATTAGGATCAGAATCCAAATGTGGTTTTAATGTGTTTTTAATAGGGTCATAGTATTTCCCAAAAATACTAATTAAATTATTTTTAGCATCTGTTTGTTCAGCAGGAGTATGTGTAGAAGTATTTCTACCTCTATAAAAATCAAAGATTTGACTTAGATATCCAGTAGCAGCTTGTTTATAACCATCTTTACTTTCTCCTAATGCAGACTCAACACTATTTAATTCACTTACAGGGTTTACAGTAGTAGTACCAACTCTTATACCTAAGTTTTGATAAACGTTTGCAGAAATGGGACCGTTATTGCTATGATCTACAATCTTATTTTTAGCGGCCAATTTAATCATTTCTAATTTTTGATTATAGCCAAATTCCTTTTCCATCTCATCTAACTTATATTGATGAGCCATGCTTTGTAATGCAAAAGGATCTCCAATCATTGAATCTTTATGGGTCATCATAGAATAATCTGCCGCAGCCTTATAAGCATCTCTTCTGAGATATTCATTTGCTAAAGCACCTTCTATTCTATTTCTTATAACATCTTTATTAGCTCCTAGCATTGCATTTTTATCTAGGTAGTTTAAAGTTGATTGGTTATGATCTCTGACTGCAGCTATTCTATCTAATTGGTCCTGGTAATCTTGTACTGCACCTGTTGCACCTTTAGGATCAACGGATGTATTGTTTTCAAGTTTACTTTTTAGTATAGCATTTTTTGCTGTAAGGGACTGAGTATGACCATCTAAAGAAGCATTAGATTGGTTAGCGCGTCTGTCCAATTCTTTAGAGAATGTATTCAGGTACACGTTCTCTGCGGCATCTTCTGAACCATATTGTTGGGCATTACTTTTAATAAAGTTCTTTCTATCAACATAAGCTTGCGTCCTAGCATAATCTAATGCTTTAGAATTCTGAGTAGAATGAGCTAATAAAAAGTCAGTTAATGGAAGAATTAATTGGTTACCATTACTAGTAGTATGGATATATCCGTCTTTTACATATGAACTAGTGGTTCCTATTCCTAGATCTTTGGCCAATTGTAATGCATCAGCAGTGGTATCAACCATTGGTGTAAATTTAGGCATTGGCATACCCATGGAACTTTCTCTACTTGCATTTTTAAAGTCATCTGCTCTATAATGAAGAGCTTGAACTGCAACATCTGAATAACCTCCTCCGCACTTCTTAGGATCTATACAGTTTCTAAATCCTTCAGCAGTTTGTAATTCATTATGATACTTTTTAGTAAACATCATATCATACTGAAGATTTTTATCATCTAGTAATGGTTGAAATACTTTATATGCTGAGTTAACATTTTCTTCAAGAGATAGGTCCATTCCTGCAATCTTCTGAATATTCTCATGAATATCCTTAAACATCTTGTCTCTATTTTGAGTATTGTCATCCCGGATTAACGGAGCATTCAATAATGTACCATAGATACCACTTAGTTTGTTTAAACCTTGTTGATACTGACCTTCTTTCTTTTCCAAGGCCCCTTGATAAAAGTTTAAATCAGGTCTAAACGGTTGAATATCAGGAATATAGTCATTAGAACCTTGTAAGTAAGATGCCATAATATTTAAGTTTCAGTAAATTTAATGATAAATTTTAAAAAGTTAATAAACATTTTGGTTTAAACTTTTAAAGTTTATTGATTTGGAGTGTAACCATATTGAGGCGCCTGTTGGGGTTCTCTCCTACCGGCTGACCCCCATGCATTTAAATATGCTTGATTAGGATCAGGATAAGAACTAGGATGTTTACCATACGCGTTTAATACTTGACCCATAGAAATAGAAGGATCTGAAGCATGTAGTTTGGTCCACAAATTAGTTAAATGATCAGACTCATCTGGTATATTAGATGGATCAAATGACTTCCTATGGGGATTGAAAACTAAGTTGCCTCCTGTAGAAGGATCTATTTGATAATCAGGATATAAAGAATTAAGTACCTGAGTATTAGCTCTATTGGTAATAGCATTAACGTAATTAGACCTAAGAACATCTTTAGCATGCCTTTTAGCATTGTCATAATTCTCATTAGCTCTAGTGGTATCATCATAAAGTTTAGACGCTAGGCTAGCATTGTATTGATCTGTCTTTTGCATTATATCACCTTTAAGTGAAGAGAATGCATTAGCAGCCTGTACATTTTGATTTTGTTCTTGAGATAATGTATCTGCTACATGTTTACTAGCTTCACCTTGCATTTGAGAAAAAGAAGCAGCATATTGTCTTGGATCACCAAATGCTGCGGCACCCATAGCTCCAATATTAGCAGCTTCCATTACTCCTGCTGCTTGTCTAGTAAAGTCATGGAATGTAGGATCTGGTACATTAGGTGCAACAGGACGACCCCATGGCATATACTTTTTAAGACTTGCCAAGTTACCTGCGGCTGCTGCGGTATTTATTACATCTTGTTTATAGAATTGAGGATCTCTAGGTTGAACAGCTTGTGGACTATAAGAAGGTTTTTTAACTTCTTCAGTAACTGGTGCACTTACTTTATTAGCTGGTGTACTTGCATTAAGAGCTGGTGCACTAAATGTACCTAATCCCCACATATCATCTTTCCTCCAATGAGCTGATGAAGAAGCATCTCCTGTAAAGTAGTCTTCCTTCATACCCATCTTCTTACCATACTTATTATAAGCATCATGAAACTTGTCTACAGCTCCTTGTATTTTGTTACCGTTTTTATCATATGGTGCCCAATCCGGATTTTCTTTAAAGAACCATGCATGACGTTGTTTAAAATCTTGTTGTGCTTCAGGGTTATTCCATAATTTTAAAGTATCAAGGTCATGTTGCATTGCCGGTACAAATAGTTGCATTAAATCTTTTCTAGGTAACCTAGCATCATTACCAGGTAAACCTTGTCTAGCATCTAAAGCTTCCATATATTCTTGACGGTATAAAGGTTTTGCGTCAGCTTCTGGATTCTGTATAGGTGTTGCAGATTTCACCGCAACTTGTTTAGGTTGTGGATTAGATTCAGGTTGAACATTGTAATTAGGGTCATATGCAGGATTAGTTTTTAATTTATCTAAAGCCCATTTTTCAGGTACATGTGTTTTTGTACCTTTATTTTTATCCTCTGCCATCCAAATATCATTTCCTTTTTCATCTTTTGTCTTATAGATTATTTTACCATCAACTCCAGTTTTTCCTCCACTACCAAATCTATTTAAACTTCCACCATCTCTAAAATCTGCAACATTTAAAGAATCTACAACAGATTTATATTTAGGCTGTGTAGTGTTTACAGGTTGTCTAACATTAGATGAATCAATTAATGGAGGACCTACATTATAATATTCTTGTTGTGGTGCATGATACAAACTATTAAGAGTATCTTGAACTTGTTGATTAACCACATTATCTGGTATAGAAT
>TBL_comb47_HYPODRAFT_10004213_pt1 | contig 16601 bp, 13 predicted proteins | sample TroBogypolimnion_40_FD_10682 | JGI IMG/M metagenome (IMG submission 10682)
ACCCCGTCACTCATGTTTAGAATGCTAATAAAGCACCCAAACGTTTCGGTCGGGGTTACAAACCCCGACCGGCATTAGTGGCCTTTACAAAGTAAGATTTAGACAGGTAGGTTGGGCTGCGTCTTTTTGCAACCCAACGCAATTGCATATTTGGTCGGAACGCTGAGCCCCAGCTCGGCGAGACTCCCATGGTCAGTGCCAAGCTGGGGCTTGGCGTTCCCAAGCTACGCGACTTCTATAACACTAACATTACCCATATAAGGTAACAAAGCTTCTGGGATATGAATATGGCCTTGCGCATTTTGGTAATTTTCCATGATAGCGATTAAGGTTCTGCCGGCTGCTAAGCCTGAACCATTAATAGTGTGCACTAACTCAGGTTTGCCGGTTTCGGGGTTACGCCAGCGGGCTTGCAAACGTCGGGCTTGGAAGTCTTTAAAATGACTGCATGAGGAGATTTCTCTATATGCGCCCTGCCCTGGTAGCCAGACTTCAAGGTCATAAGTTTTGGCTGCAGAAAAACCGGTGTCGCCAGCGCACAACAACATTTTGCGATAAGGTAGTTTTAAGAGCTTTAAGATGTTTTCGGCATGTGCGGTTAATTGTTCATGAGCAAGTTCTGCGTGTTCTGGTTGTACGATTTGCACTAGCTCGACTTTTTCAAACTGATGCTGGCGTATCATGCCGCGCACATCTCGGCCATAAGCACCGGCTTCACTACGGAAACACGGACTATGACAAACAAACTTAAGCGGTAAAGCTTTGGCGTCAATAATTACATCTCTGACGATATTAGTCACTGGCACTTCGGCGGTGGGGATTAAATATAAGGCAGGATCATCACTGGCTTTAAATAAATCGGCTTCAAACTTAGGCAATTGCCCCGTGCCGCGTAAGCTATCGGCATTGACTAAATAAGGCACATAGGTTTCGCTGTAACCATGTTGATCAATATGGGTATCTAACATGAATTGAATGATGGCACGTTGCAAACGCGCCAAGGCACCGTTTAAGACTACAAAACGCGCGCCGGCTATTTTTGCGCCCAACTCAAAGTCCATACCCAGCTTTGCACCTAGATCGACATGATCTTTAGCTTCAAAATCAAAGCTAGGTACATCACCCCAACGGCTGAGCTCTACATTAAACTCTTCACTTTTACCGGCGGGTACCGAAGCATCCAGTAGATTAGGGATGCCGGCCATTAAGGCATCCATGTCTTGTTGTATGTCGGCCAATTGTGTTTCAGCAGTTTTTAGCTCATCACCTAAATGTTGAACTTGATCTAATAAAGGCTGTACGTCTTCACCTTTAGCTTTAGCCTGGCCTATGGCTTTGGAGCGACTGTTACGTTCATTTTGCAAGTCTTGAGTTTTAACCTGCACGTCTTTACGCCTTGCTTCTAGCGCTACATAAGCTTCTGGGTTAAAAGTAAAGGAACGTCTAGCTAATTGTTCAGTTACAAAATCAAGTTCAGTTCTAAATAAACGAGGGTCTAGCATGAGGGGTACCTTGGTTAGTCATAATTATGCGCCAATGATACACGATGGTGGGGGTTGAGTGAGGCTTTACTACTCAAAAATCGTCTTCTGGTAAGTGTAGATCTTTATATTCAGTATGTTCTTTAAATTGCTGCCTTAAAGAATCTCGCCCTGCTTTAAGCAAACACTGATGGAAACTGGAATAGGGATAATGATTTAAATTCTGGGTATAGCCATGTTTTATGGGATTCATGAGTAGATAATTTAAGCGTAGCAGATAATCGCTTTCATCACGCGGACAATAATCCCAATAATTCCACCATACACGCTCAGGTGTTTGTGCTGATTGATTAATATGATATCCACTGACACTATGAATCTGTTGTATGAGCAAAGGCAAGTCCTGCCCAACTTTGCTTTGTCCTAATAGATGATAATGATTATCTAAAATAACCCAATGATGTAAAGACCACTGAAATTTAGCAAACGAGTTTTTAATGCAGAGTAGTAAATCTTCTTTTATGGCGGGGCTCTGTAATAAAGGTCGTTTTTGGTAAGTCGCGGCTGTAATGAAGTATGGCGTGTCATCCATAAAAATATGCGGCGGATTATGTTTGTAATTTTTTTTTAGCATAGTTTTAAAACAGCTAAAGCTGTTTTACTCCATCATCTGAATACACTGGAGTGCAACTGCTTTAGCTGTTGCACCGATTTAAAACAGCTAAAGCTGTTTTACTCCATCATTTGAATACACTGGAGTGCAACTGCTTTAGCTGTTGCACCACTTTAAAACAGCTAAAGCTGTTTTACTCCATCATCTGAATACACTTGGAGTGCAACTGCTTTAGCTGTTGCACCGTTTTAAAACAGCTAAAGCTGTTTTAGTCCATCATTTGAATACACTTGGAGTGCAACTGCTTTAGCTGTTGCACCGTTTTAAAACAGCTAAAGCTGTTTTAGTCCATCATTTGAATACACTTGGAGTGCAACTGCTTTAGCTGTTGCACAGCTTTAAAACAGCTGAAGCTGTTTTACTCCATCATTTGAATATACTTGGAGTGCAACTGCTTTAGCTGTTACACGGCTTTAAAACAGCTGAAGCTGTTTTAGTCCATCATTTGAATACACTTGGAGTGCAACTGCTTTAGCTGTTGCACAGCTTTAAAATAGCTGAAGCTATTTTACTCCATTGATACTCTGTTACACATAACCGACCAACTAACGCTTACGGCATTTTCCACAACTAATGGCGGTCATAATTGTTTAGTTATTAATAAACTAAGCCAAATCACCAGTAGGCAACTTAAGCCATTGGCGACAAAGATACTCAACATTAAATTAATATGGGTGCTGAAGGTATAACCGTTCTCTATTAGGAATAGTATTAAATATAAACCCGATAAGGTTAGATAAGCGCCGACTAATATCACCATAATCGCTGCTCGATACTCTATGGGCAGCTCTATCTTTTGTAAGATCAGACAAGCCATGAGCCCTATTATAAGGGCACCGATAACATTAACGATCATCAAAGCATAAGGAATCATGCCGCCGCCCCACTGTATCATGCCTCCGGAGTACATAAATAAAGATCTGCCGCATAGCAAGCCTATCCATACCGCAAACAGACACCCTAACACGCTGATACCTATATTGAGCATGGCTTTGTTCAAACTCCCCTGCTCTAATAAATACAGTGTCTCTAAGGCGAAGGTAGAAAAGGTGGTAAAGGCACCAATAAAACCCACTAAGATAGCGGCTCTATATTCCAAGGCAATGGTTACGCGTTGCATAAATAGTGCTTCGGTCAGTAAACCAATTAAGAATGAACCAATAACATTAACCGCCAAAGTACCGTAGGGAAAGCCTCTGCCTAACCATTGATAGAGTCCCGACGACATTAAAAACCGAATGACAGCGCCACTAGCTCCACCCACGGCTATCGCTATTAATTGATTCATGTTTAATACTTAATAAAGTGTTCTCGGTAATAACGCAGCTCATCAATCGACTCTAAAATATCATCTAGGGCTTGATGACTAGATTCTTTATTAAAGCCGTCTTTAACCGCAGGAGCCCAGCGTGCAGCGAGTTCTTTAAGCGTAGATACATCAATATTACGATAATGAAAATAAGCTTCTAGTGTAGGCATATATCTATATAAGAAGCGTCGGTCTTGTCCAATACTGTTACCGCAAATAGGCGAGGTATTTTCAGGCACCCAGTCTTTAAGAAAATCTATAGTGAGACGTTCTGCTTCTGCATCATTAATAAGTGAGGCTTTAACACGCTCAATGAGACCCGATTGACCATGATGTTTTTGATTCCAATCATCCATAGCGGCCAAGGCGGCATCAGGCTGATGCACGGCAAGCACAGGCCCTTGAGCCAGTATATTCAAATCTTTATCGGTAATGATGGTTGCTATTTCAATGATTAAATCCGTGTCTGGATTTAGCCCTGTCATTTCAAGATCTATCCAGATTAAGTTTGCAGTATCTTGCGCCATGTGTTGATTCCATTGTGTTGTAGGTGGTGGTTAGTGTAGCATTGGCCCATGTGTTCGTCTAACTCTTACAATCTAATGTGCTAAGCCCTATGAATACCTTTACTATTATCTTCTTAATCGCCCTGTTTATTTCTTCTACGGTACAGTTTTGGCTGGCTAAGCGCCAAGCAAACTATGTTGCCGCTCACCGCGCTGCGGTACCGGATGCCTTTAAGGACAAAGTGCCGTTAACGGCTCATCAAAAAGCGGCAGACTACTCACAAGCTAAACTAAAGCTAGGCAATATAGACGGCGTACTGAGCATAGCGGTGTTATTAGCATTAACCCTAGGTGGTGGTATTAATTTAGCATTTAGCTATTGGCCTACGGTAATCGAATCATCCCTATGGGCCGGTGTTGCGGCAACCGCTTCCATCTTTTTGCTGATGACCTTAATTGAAACACCGACTAGTCTTTATCAAACCTTTATTATTGAAGAAAAGTTTGGTTTCAATAAAAGCAGCATAGGCCAATTTATTAAAGATCAAGTCTTGCAATTAAGCTTAGGCGCAGCTATCGGTTTGCCTATCTTAGCGCTGATCTTATGGGTGATGGAGAATGTGGGCCCGCTTTGGTGGTTATGGGCTTGGGGCATCTTGATGAGCTTTTCTTTATTAATGAGCTGGTTGTACCCTACCGTGATTGCACCTTTATTTAATAAGTTCACGCCTATGGAGGACGGTTCTTTAAAAGATCGCATTCAAGGGCTATTAACGCGCTGTGGCTTTAATAGCCAAGGCATTTTTATCATGGATGGTTCTAAGCGTTCAGGTCATGGTAACGCTTATTTTACGGGCCTAGGTAACAACAAACGCATCGTGTTCTTTGATAATCTGGTAGCTTCATTGGATGAAGAAGAACTGGAATCCGTATTAGCCCATGAATTAGGGCATTTTAAATGCAAACATGTCATTAAAATGCTGATCGCAACAGCCATTATGAGTTTAATCAGCTTTGCGGTGTTAGGATGGTTGATTAGCCAAGCTTGGTTTTATAACGGCTTAGGGGTAGAGCAAGCCTCGAATGCGGCGGCGTTGTTATTATTCATGCTGGTTTCATCAAGCTTTACCTTTTTTATGCAGCCTATTAGTGCTTATTTTCAACGCAAGTTTGAATTTGAAGCCGATGACTTTGCCGCTAATAACGCCAAAGCAAGCAAAATGATCAGTGCATTGGTCAAGCTGTATGAAGAAAACGCCAACACCTTAACGCCTGACCCCTTGTATTCAGCCTTTCATTATAGCCATCCACCGGCTGCTATTCGTATCGCACATTTAGAAAGCAAAGCGTAATGGCTGACTTATTAGAAGGACTGGTTATTGCCCATTTAGGCCAAGGTATTGCGGTTGAATATGATGACAAAATAATCTTATGCCAAACCCTACGGAAACTGGAGACAGTGGCCGTAGGCGATAAGGTGTTATGGAGTTTGGCTTCGCCTGAGCAAGGTCGTATTGAAGAAATTCTGCCTAGGCGTTCGGTGCTAGCACGTCCTTCTAGGAACAGCAAAGCACGGCCTGTGGCAGTTAATCTGGATACTATTTTTGTGGTGTTTGCTGTTGAGCCGCACTGTGACTTTTTATTAATAGACCAATATCTGGTTATTTGTGAAAACAATAATATTGATGCGGCCTTAGTGCTTAACAAAACCGATTTACCGCAAACGGATATTATCGAAAAAGAATTACAAGATTATATTAACTTGGGTTACCCCTTGTTTAGAGTTAGCGCGAGAACGGCAACCGGCTTAGATAAATTGAAAGCCATTTTAAAAGATCAAGTGAGTATGTTGGCGGGGCAATCGGGGGTTGGTAAATCGTCTTTAACCAATGCCATTATTCCTGACAAAGAGTTAAAAACCAATACCGTTTCAGCCACCACTAAACATGGACGTCATACCACCACGGCGGCAACACTCTACCATTTACCTGATGGTGGGGATTTAATAGACAGCCCTGGGGTGGCTATTTTTGGCTTAGTCGGGCTCTCAGAGCAACAACTGGCTTATGGTTATCGAGAATTCCAACCGTTAATGGATGAATGTCGTTTTCATAACTGCAGGCATTTGCTAGACCTTGGCTGCGCAGTACGCTTAGCGGCTGAAAAGGGTGAAATTTCTATGACACGCTATCAACGCTTTTTAAAGCTTAGGGAGAAAATGCCTACGTCTTTTGCTTAAGTGATTAATTGCGGGGGATTAGCTCTGTAAGGTGAATAAACGCTAGTGCATCCACCCAATGCCGGTCGGGGTTTGTAACCCCGATCGAAACGTTTGGATGCACTCAAACGGCACTATATAACCAAAAGCAGGCCTATTTCTTCGGTGATCTTTCAAAGATAATGGCAATATCAAACGGTTGAGACGCGGTTATAAACCCCGTCTCCCGAGTGTTTTGACTTAGCTTGACGCGTATGGGATTAGCTCTGTAAGGTTCATAAACGCTAATATTTCCAAACGCTGAATTGCTATTTGTCATTTGGCTAAAGGCAGTTTAATGATAAATGAGGTGCCTACACCGAGAGTGCTTTCAACGTCACATACGCCATCATATTTTAAAATATAATCGCGGGCTTCATAAACGCCTATGCCCATACCTGCATTGCCTTTTGTGGTATCAAAGGGTTTAAATAAACGTTCGGCGACAAACTTAGCGCTCATACCAACGCCGTTATCAATGATTTTAATAATGGCATATTGCTCGTCTTTACTCAACAGCAACTGCACTATACCGTGATCCTCGGTTGCTTCTTGTGCATTTTGTACTAGATGTCCTAATATGGCCGTGAGCTTCTCTTTTTCACCTAAAATTTCACAGTGATCTAACGTCATTTCACCGTGTGAAATCGGTTTATGGCCCTGCTGTTGCAAGATAACATCTTCAAGCACCTCACCAAGATTAATCAAGGTTATAACATCCGTTTTTACCCAGCCTTTTTTTAATTGCCCTAAAATAGAATCTATCTTACTAACTACATTTTCTAAGGTTTCAATTGAATCATCTATAAATTCGGGCTTATATTTATGCTTTTCGGAATTTTTTACAATTAATGCTACTTGAGCCACTAAGTTTTTAAGATCATGAACCAGAAAAGCAGAAAGCTGATTATATGCTTCAAATTGACGCGACCTAAATAAAGCTTCACTGGTATGACTCAATGCAAGCGCATTGGTTAATTGCATACCCACGGTTTTTAATAAATCATGATCTTCCCAGATCAATTGCCGGTTTATTTTGGCTTTCGCTAGCACGACAAAGGCAACTAATTTATGTTGACGAAATAACGGCACGATTAAACTAATACGTTGATCTTTAGCAAGCCACGGAGATAAATCTACTTCATTATAAACGTCAGGTGTATTAGAAAACTCAACAAAATCTATGACCCACTGCTTCTTTTTCATAAACTGAATTAAGGAATTATTGGTTTTAATCAGCTGTGGTGACTGCAAGGTTAAGCTAATTTCTTCGGCTAAATAAAAATCACCTTGATCATTAGTTAACCATAATGCGCCACCTGAGGTTTCCGTTAATTCCATCAATGTGTTAATAATAACGCCAGATAACTTATTAACTGAATCCAGTTGGGCAATGGTTTTACTCAGCTCTATCCAGATATCACGATAATCATAACGGTAATTAAAAAAGTGCTTATTAAAATAGACCTTAGTCATTGATCTGACTTTACCGGACACTAATAATATCAATAGCATCATAATCGCTAAAAAAACAAATATTATCTGAGCAACCTCTCCCCAGTTACCGTCATAATCTCTGATATAAAAACCAGCGAGTGACATTAAAATTAAATATGCCCCTGTCACAAATAGCACCGTAGTATGAAACAAGGCTTTTCTAGGTGCTTTGTTGCAGCCACTATTAGTTTGCAATCGACGTATTGATATGGCCAATAAAGGTACAATTAATGCATTAAGAAATCCTCGTGAATTCCACAGCATAAAATCTATATGAGCAAATAATAATGACTTACTGTAAACGACAAAATCTACCCCAAATAAAGCCACTAGCCCTACACTTAAAAACTTTATGGTCCAATGTAAATCCAGTGAGGCATTGCGATAAAGCTGCTCTACTAATATCAATCCTACAATAGAAAAAATAACATGGGCAAAAATCCGAATATCCTGCCCTATTACTTGTTGAAGCTGATAACGTAATTCACTAAAGGTTTCTAGAATAAAAATAACTCCTATTATCAAAGCTAATGCTTTACTCAGCAAAGAATAGTTTGATACAGTTAAGGCAGCTTTATCTTGCTGCTTTAAGATTAATGACCTTAACAACAAAAACCAAGCGGCGTCACGCAAGGTTTCTAACGGTAATGTCGTGGAGGTTAATAAGTCATCATAATAAATAACATAAGCTATATAGCCAGACCATAGTAGTGATAAACCGATAGCCATTAGTAATGGTAGTAATACCGAATTCTTTTTAAAGTCTCTTAAAGAAAAAAACAATAAAAACAAATTGGCTACTGAGGCTGTTAAATAACTATAATAGGCGTAATTTTCCATGAAACTCATGCTGCACTCTTGAAGGTAGACGTTTTGTTGATATTGGATATTTAACTAGATTACTTGTGTAGCATAACAAATATTATGAGCTGCTATACAAGATTAACATACAATTATATAGTTATCATGATGAATACAATAAATATCCCTAGAGTTTCTGGTTACAGACAACTCAAAAAATTGCGCACTGCATTAGCTATTTCACAAGGCACAAAATTATTATCTACCTTACAGCAAGAGGCAGAAGGTACTGTTTCACATGATCAAACTAAACGTGTTACTTATTTAACCGCGCTATTTTCTCGTATCCATCGAGAAATGTATCATGACTGGAGGGAGCAACTTACCGTCAATCATCGCCCCGGCACGATGACCGATCCGGATAAACGCAAAACCTTTCGTGAAACTATAGAACGATTAGTGTTAGATGATGACGATGACAACGATGATACCGCTATTTTTGATAATAATGGCTTTGTCATAAAGACCGATAATATAGCAGAAAGACTGGGTAGTTTTTATCAAAAAATGCGCGAAGTCCGGCCTTTTAGTTATGGTAATCGCTTAACGCTGGATTTTTTCATCACTATGTTAGGTAAATTACCGGCTCTCAAAAGCGTCTATGAACAAGGCATTGATTTTAGGCGTATCGATACCAGCGATGCACTCGCTTTACATAATTCTGATAGTACGCTTAGGGAAATTACCTTAGCTTTTGAACACGCACTCGATCCTATGCGCAGTAAAAGCCTGCAAAACCAAGCCAACGCTTATGGAAAATGGCCTGAAAACAAACACTTTATTTCAGGTATTCCTTTTTTATCACACACCACCGAAGATGGCATAAACTGCTTAGTGGCAGTCAATGGCGGCTTAGTACCCTTAGATAATATTAAGCAAGAGCTTTTTATTGCCGGTAAGCATTTAGCAGATTATCCGTTATGCACCCTTGAAACAATGATCGGTTATTTGCCAGGTACCGAAGATATTAGGAAGACAGGATGTTATGAAATAGACGGTATTAGTATTAATGAAGAGGGAGCTGCGCCTTTATTTTGTTTAGATATTAATATGCTAACGGGGCTACGTACACCCGCTCACACTGAATTAGTAGAATTACTAAAGCAATGCCAAGGCAATAACGCAACTATATTTGATTTGGTAAAAATCCCAGAACTTAAAGAGCGATTAATTAGCTATGCTAATGATGATAGCCGGCTGGAGCGAGCTGTTGAGATCGCACACGAACGCTTAAGCAAAATTATAAATAAACTAGATATCGAGAAAGAACAACTTTTTAAAGACAAATGGCCGGTTACAAAACCCATGTTATTTATGTCTATGGGGGGAGCGGGTGCCGGAAAATCAGCCGTTGAAGATATTGCTAGAGCGCATTGTAGCGACAATTATGTCATCGCCTCTTTAGACGAGTTTCGTAAAAAAAGCGACCTTTATCAAGTACTGACAGCTGCAAGCCATCATAGTGATGACTATGTCTATGTTGAGCCCTTTGCTAATAGATTAAGAGATGCTGTTGCCGAACATGCAAAAAAGCATCATATCAACCTACTTTATGATGGCACCGGTATTCCTTATCAACCGCGTTATTCTACTATTATCGAGCAATTCGCCGAGGCTGGTTTTCATACTCAAATAACGGCTGTTGATGCTTTTATCGTTAAACCTAAAGATCGTGAATATGAACTCATTCGCTCTAGTGTCATTGATAGTGTTAAAGAGCGCTATGAAACCACAGGTCGAGCACTGCCCTGGGTAGTGACTGTCGATAAACACATACGCGCACCGCGCTCCTTTTTTAATGCCCTAGAACATCAACAGTTAGATAAACTATCCTTATTTGCTAATGATGGCGAAAAAGGTCGTCATTATCTGGTTGCAGAAAGCTTTTCATTTTCTGATCAAGAAGTTCGTCAACTGCAACAGCAGCAACTAGCAGGCACATTAAAACCTTATTTAGAATTGTTGATAAAAAACCATCAAGATTCGATTTTAAGTAATTTAGCTCAGAACAATCACACTAAGCTTGATGAACTCATTAATAGAAATCCATTTTTCTCAGAAACTAACGTCGCTTTCCAAATCTATCACAGTAGTAAAGGCAATCGAGTGCTGGTTATTTATAACGCTAGAAGACTGGTGGACTTTGTCGAAAAAAGGCAACTAAACCCCAATGCTTCAGGTGTAGATGGCTTATTACATAAACCCGAATCACTGGCGTTTCATGTAGATCCTTATGCTAAAGATCCGTGGATTACGCGACTACAAGAATAACTAAAACTCAACCATTATAGGATAATAGATACCACTTAAATCCTATCAGACCTATCCATCAGCCCAATACAGGATTAACGCATGTCAGACGTTAAAATTTATGATGTAAAACCCGAGATAGCGGCATTAGCCCATATTAATGCCGAAAGCTATCAAACACTTTACAAACAATCCGTAGAGCAACCTGAGGTGTTTTGGGCAAAGCAAGCACAGCAATTCTTACACTGGAATAAACCTTGGCATACGGTCATGAACTACGATTATCCCAGCGGCTTTATCCGCTGGTTTGAAGGGGGTACGCTTAACGTCAGCGTCAACTGTATCGATAGACATCTTGAAACGCGTGGCGATCAAATCGCTATTATCTGGGAAGGAGATAATCCCGCTCATGATAAAAAAATCACTTACCGTCAATTGCACGAAGACGTCTGCAAATTTGCTAATGTCCTGAAAGCTCAGGGTGTTAAAAAAGGCGATAGAGTTTGTATCTATTTACCCATGATCAGTGCAGCGGCTAGCGTAATGTTGGCTTGCACGCGTATAGGCGCGGTACATTCTGTTGTTTTTGGTGGCTTTTCTGCCGAAGCCTTAAAAGACCGCATTATAGACTCAGACTGTCACTATGTTGTTTGTGCTGATGAAGGTTATCGCGGTGGTAAAACGATTGCTATTAAGGCCAATGTTGATCTAGCAGCCGCCTCTTGTCCACAGCTTAAAAAAGTCATCGTCATTAAAAATACCGGTAATCCCGTAGCTTGGCATGAGTCGCGTGATCTCTGCTATGAGCTAGCTATGAGCGAGGCATCCAGTATTTGCCCCGCCGAAGAAATGGACGCAGAAGATCCTTTATTCATACTCTACACGTCAGGCTCCACAGGAAAACCTAAAGGCATATTACATACCACGGGCGGTTATTTGTTATATGCCGCCATGACCCATAAATATGTATTTGATTACCACGACGGTGATATTTATTGGTGTACTGCCGACATTGGCTGGGTTACGGGTCACTCTTACATGATCTACGGCCCTTTATGTAATGGCGCAACGACCTTGTTATTTGAAGGTGTGCCCACTTATCCTGAAGCCGATCGATTTTGGCGCGTCATCGACAAACATCAAGTCAATATTTTTTATACCGCACCTACCGCCATCCGCGCCTTGATGGCGCAAGGCAATGACTTTGTTACTCGCACAGATCGTAGCAGTTTACGGATACTAGGCAGCGTAGGGGAGCCGATTAATCCCGAAGCATGGGAATGGTATTACCATGTAGTCGGCAATGAGCGCTGTCCCATTATGGATACCTGGTGGCAAACAGAAACCGGCGGCATTTTAATCACGCCTTTGCCCGGCGTCACACCTTTAAAACCCGGCTCAGCCACCCTGCCCTTTTTCGGTATCGTACCCGAAATCATGGATCATCAAGGCCGCATCATGGAAGGTGTCGCTGAAGGGATCTTAGTTATTAGTCGCCCTTGGCCTGGACAAGCGAGGTCACTGTATGGCGATCATCAACGCTTTGTCGAAACTTATTTTAAAAACTACCCTGGTTATTATTTTGCGGGGGATGGCGCTAATCGTGATGCCGATGGTTATTTTTGGATTACCGGACGTGTTGATGATGTCATTAATGTTTCGGGTCACCGCATGGGTACCGCCGAAGTAGAAAGTGCCTTAGTGTTACACCCTCAGGTTGCAGAAGCGGCTGTAGTAGGTTATCCACATGACATTAAAGGCCAAGGCATATATGCTTATGTCACTTTGAATGTCGGTGTAACGCCTAGCGAAGAGCTACGCAAAGAACTGATTGCTTTGGTGCGACACGAAATCGGCGCCATTGCCAATCCCGATATTATTCAATGGGCACCTGGCTTACCCAAAACGCGTTCTGGGAAAATTATGCGCCGTATTTTGCGTAAAGTAGCCGCCAATGAATTAGATAATTTAGGTGACACCTCTACCCTAGCTGATCCGGCCGTCGTAGATGACATCATCAATCACCGAGCAAATAAATAGCAAGCTAAAACTATAAACGGGACTGGAATGCAACAGCTTCAGCGGTTGCTAGTAAAACAGCTAAAGCAGTTTTACTCCAAGTAAGCGCAGCACTCTTACATCTTTAACTGAGCTCTCGCGAGACGGGGGTTTATAACCCCGTCTCAAACGTTTGATATTGCAATTATCTTTGAAAGATCACCGAAGAAATAGGTCTACTTTTGCTTATATAGCGCCGTTGGGCTGCATCTAAACGTTTCGATCGGGGTTGCAACCCCCGATCGGCATTGAAGTTGGAGTGCAGCAACTTCAGCGGTTGGGCTACCTATTTAAAACGGGACAGATAAATAAAGCTGGCCTATTGATTCTGGTAGCGCTGAGCCCCAGCTCGGCGTAGTCAGTCATCGGCTCGGCTATCCGGTGCCGAGCTGGGGCTCGGCGTTCGCAGAAAGTTATCTGTCCCGGCTTAAGTTGGTAGCCAGCGGTTGCTAGTAAAACAGCTAAAGCAGTTTTACTCCAAGTAAGCGCAGCACTCTTACATCTTTAACTGAGCTCTTACTTTATCAGTAAACTCAATAATTTGTTGCTCAGTATATGGCAAAGCTGCAAATTTACCCCAAACTGGCGCAGGCCAAGCCTTATCGGTTTGATAACGCACTATATGATGTATATGTAATTGCGGCACCATGTTACCAATCGCCGCGATATTCATCTTATCGGCCTTAAAAAGATCCGCCATATTTTTTGCCACAAAGCAGGATTCTTCGCTCAATAACTGGCGATCAGCGGCATTTAGCTGATAGATCTCCTTGATATCAGCTCTTTCAGGAACCAAAATAAACCAAGGAAATTGCTTGTCATTCATCATCAATAACTGGCATAAACTAAAGCGGCCGATGGATATGCAGTCTTGTTGCAAACGTTCGTGTAACTGAAACGGTGAGTTCTTCATAAATAAATGCTAAGCAATGAGTGAAAGGGTTAAATAACCCGTATAATTTGGCCTTAGGTTTCCACGATAACAATAATAATAAAAACAGGGACATCATGTCAGCATCACTCATTAACGCTAATAGCTTATCTGATGAGCTTAAGTTAAGCATCTCCTTTAAGTGGCTATTAGCCCTATATGCCATTATTCCACTGTGCTTAGTGCTACAACTCATGGATGCGAATTTTTGGCAAAGCTATTTACAAAACCATTTACCTAGCAGCCCTAACCACTTTATCTTATTTCAAATATTATTTGGAACGCCTCACATTATAGCCAGTACCTTGGTATTAACCAGTAATAACGACTATCTTAAAAACTATAGTCGTAAACTAATGTTTATGACCTTAGCTATTGCCATCGTCTTTGGTTTAGGTAGTTTGTTTATACCTTATAAAGCCTTCTATGTGTTAGTTGCCGCGTGGACCGTCTACCATGTCATTAAACAACAGCATGGGGTGGCGCGTAGTGTCTGCCGGTTGCCTAACTGGGCTTTTTATGTTTTATTATGGCTTAGCGTAATTGCAGGTTTAATCATTTATGTAGGTATTTTTTTAAAGAATAGCTTAGATATTCAGCAAACTCTATGGATAAAGCAAAGCTCAGGACTCTTGTGTATCAGCATCATCCTATTTGGCATTTATTGCCAACGCTATGTAAGCAGCCTATTTGGACGCTATTTTTTATGGGCCAATATCTTTTTAGTGCTCAGTAGCTTTTACCTTTATCTACAACAGTATTATTTTTTGGCCATTTTAGTGCCGCGCTTGGTACATGATGCCACAGCCTATACTTTTTATGTCACGCATGATTACAATCGACATCACACTAAGCCTAATAACTTCATATATCGTTATGCGGCACGTTGCCATATTCCTTTATTAATTATTTTGCCGCTGAGTTCGTTTGCTTTAGCCTTTGTATTACAAGCGTATGGTGATGACTTAATTAATAGACTTAGTGAGTTTTTGTTTGGTATCAGCACCCACAAGGTTATTACTTTAGGTGTACTCGGTTATCTCGCCTTAATGCACTATTACACCGAAGCCTTTACTTGGAAGAACGACTCACCTTATCGGCGTTATATTGCCTTTTCAAAATAATCGTTTGGTAGGACTGAGTCTCAGCATGGCCGTAGTGTCTGTACTGGGACTGATGCCTTAATTCACACCTTCAAACGTTGCAGGCAAGATCAATATTGCAACTAAAACCCCTGTTGTTGAATTTTCGTACAATGACTCATGGCGCTTAACACCTTGAAAATGCAGTAGTTAGACTGCGATAGTGGTACATTCCCTATTATTATTTTAAGTTAGCAGTATGATAATCAGAGCCAATTGACTATAATCATAATCTAACACACATACTAATTACTATTGCACTAGCCCACACACAAACACAAGGCTAAATCATTGGTTATTTAGTCGGGATGGAGAAAATATAATGTCAAAAGATACGTCTAGCATTTTTCAAAAATTAATGAGGCAACTGTCCGTTTATTCATTAAACGAAACACATCCAGATGCTTTTACAGTGACACGCATGAAAAAGGAGGCTAAAAAAATAATAACTACAAACCAAGCCTTAGCTGCCTCTGCGTATGGCATTATCGCAGCCGTTCAAGGTGATTTAGAAGAATCAGAATGTCAACATGCGATCGCCATTAAGTTAAGCCGCAAGCCGCATTACGTTATGTATCGTGCAATGTCGATGAGAACCTTAGGCAAGCACGCAGAATCTTATCAATTAATGCAAAGCATCATGAAAGTAATGCCTAAACCAATTGACTTGATTAACTCTGAAATAATTTTGGCTTTTGATTCCGGCCATCATCAAGACGTTATAAATTTTTATGATGAATTAGTTCGTATTCAAGGCAGCATCAGTTCCCAGGCACTCATAAGTGTTTATTTTAGTACCTTGATAATAAACTCAAATATTGACCTTGAAGCATTTCCTTTTACAACCTTAGTCTTAAAGACACTACAAAAAATCAATAACATAAAAGATCCTAATACCGTAGTTGAATTAATTGGAAACCAGTTATATTTTTGGTTAGAGACAACAAAAGATGAACAAACACTTAGCTTAATAAATGAGCAAGTAGCGAATGACATGGCTACATTAACATCTTTTAATTTACAAAATTTTCATGCTGGGTTTAGAACAGAAGTGCCTAAACCTAATGTGCAATATGTAGAACTCTATAAAGTGATTAACGAACATGATAGATATTAACCTATTAGCCCTTATTTTTTCGACTATCCGCAGCACCTAATCAATCAACATAGAGCACCCATCAATGTCTAAAGAACTCACTGACGTTTTAAATAACATTATCGATACAACCGAGAAGTATGCCTTATCTCATACTCAATTGGATGAACTCACTTCACAGCGCCTCAAAAATGACGCTAAAAGGCTCATACACATTAATCCGTCTTTAACGGCAATGGCATTAGGTATGATTGCTTCAGTAGAAGCAGACTTTGACGAATGCCTCAAACAACATACGCTATCACTTAAACTGGGGAAAGATCCGATTTTAAATCTTAACTAAGTACCTATGAATAATTAATCTAACTTTTCAAGAAAAGCTTACTTTGTAAGATATACCAATATTAGCAAGCACATTAAACAATTCCCTTTTGAGATCAGCAAAAGATTTATAAGCCTCAAAAGGCAGCCACTCATATTTTATTTTACCCCATACAATTTCGATAACATTTAATTCCGGCGAATAAGTAGGGATACGAT
>TBL_comb47_HYPODRAFT_10004215_pt1 | contig 16599 bp, 8 predicted proteins | sample TroBogypolimnion_40_FD_10682 | JGI IMG/M metagenome (IMG submission 10682)
ATATCGTCGCGGTACAGATGCAGGGTGGCCACGGCAAAATAAATCATTAACTTATACATCGCGCTCATATCAAAAATTTATTGGTTATTATAATGAAAGCTTTAAGGTGCTGTAGTAAAAAAAATATAGCACAGGGTTATATTCTCGTCAATCATTTCAACATTCATATCTCTTTACAAAACCCCGTTTTTTCTCTATAATACTGGTATTAATAAACCATAATTTTTCAATAATATGCCACTTATTCCGACCGTCATTGAGAAAGAAGGCCAAGTTGAACGGGCCTATGACATCTACTCCCGCCTGCTGAAAGACCGGGTAATTTTTCTGGGTGAAGAGATTGATGACCACATGGCTAATATCGTGATTGCCCAATTCCTGTTTTTAGACGCGGAGAACAAAGACAAAGACATTAAGCTCTATATCAATTCCCCGGGCGGTTCGGTTACGGCCGGGCTGGCGATTTATGATACTATGCAATACATCAAATCCGATGTCACGACCATTTGCGTGGGCATGGCCGCGTCCATGGCCTCGGTCCTTCTGGCCGCGGGCAAAGCTGGTAAGCGTTTTGCTCTCCCGAATAGCGAAATCATGATCCACCAAGTCATGGGCGGCGCCGAAGGCCAAGCTTCAGACATCAAAATCCGGGCCGAACACATCTTAAAAATCAAAGACAAGATGAATAAGATTTTAGCTTTCCATACGGGCAAGCCGATGGCCACGATTGAGAAAGACAGCGACCGCGATAATTTTATGAGCGCCGAGGAAGCCCTGAAATACGGTTTGATTGATAAGATTATCAAGAAACAGGCATAAGGGCGACAAAAAAATATTTGAGAGATAAAAAACCGAACTCCGCCAGCTGGCGGAGTTCGGTTTTTTGGAATAAAAAATAAAGGCGAGTTATCTATTTCAACACCAAGGAATTAATCATCATTTGAAACACCGTGGGATAAGCGACGCGGCTATCCGTGGCCGGGATATAGGAAACAATATAAATATTTTTGTGCTTCTTGTCAGTCAAATAGAAATTAAAGCCGTCGCTGGACATAATCCCGTCCCAAGTGGCCGTGGTTTTGACGCGGGCGTAAGTCACCGCGTCGTCCGGAAAAGAATCGGCATACCAACTTTGAATGCTTTGCTTGTCCGTATTGTCTTGCAGAGAAATCTGAATTAAAGAATTATCCGGCGCGTTAAAGAGAACCGTATTGTCATTATTAATGGACTTGCTAAGCCAATCTTTCGGCGCTAAAACACTATAGCCGAAAGCCGTGCTGGTATAAGTTTTTAAATACGGATCAGCGCTCAGAGCGCCGCTGCCCAGCGGGTTATGATTATTTAAAATTTCCGTCCGGTCGTCAAAGGAATTATTATTCGTGTCCGCCAGATTGGGGTTAGTCCCAAACACCGCCTCTTCTTCATCGTTCAAGCCGTCGTTATCCGAGTCCAAAAGCGGAGCCGCGCCCTGATTCAAAATAGAGGCGTCAGTCGTGGAGGCCGTACTCGTGCCTAAATCTAAAACCGTGGCCGTCGCTGAAGTCAGGGCAGAAGTCGTCGCGTTGTCTAAAGAAATCGGCGCCACGGCCGAGTTGTCAGAGCTGGAAGCGGTGCTCTCATCAGATGAAGTAGCAACCGACGCGGGAACATTGAGGCTGGAAGCGGGTGAGACCGGAGTTTTGGCGGCCGGTAAAATTATATAGCGATAAGACAAGAAAAAAAGCAGAGCGATAAAAATCACCCCGCCGCCGATTATCAAAATGCCCACCATTTGAAAATTATGTTTGACCGGCCGCGGCGCCATTGTCCGGGCGGATGAAAAAGAGGACTTTTTCTTAGCCGCGCTCGGGGTGGTCGCCAGGGCGCTGGATAAGCGGCTGGCCGCTGGCATATTATGAACAATAAGATTGGCGTGGACAGACTCGTCCGCGTCGCTTTTAGCCGAAGCCCGGCCAGCAGATTGTTTATCTTTATGACCGAACATAATTATTGGCTAAACATATAATAAGCGGCCAGGGCGATGACAGCGACAATCGCCAAACCTAAAATCAGCCACTTAGTCCAATGGCCATTTTCCGTGGCCGGCATGGTATGAAGATTTAAAGACAAACGCGGCGACGATTTTGACGCTGAAGGAGCGTCAGAACGAGGCCGCGGTGAATTGTTGGCTTGATTATTAAGCATGGGTTATTTAGCCTGGTAGCCGGGCAAACGGCCCGGGCCGTTAGGATTATAGCCGCTCTTCACTTCCTGGCCATCCTTGAATCCGTCGCCGTCCGTATCAGGATTAAGCGGGTCCGTATGATAAATTTTTACTTCTTCATAATCGGTCAAACCGTCATTATCCGTATCCGGCAGATTGGGATTAGTGCCATAAATTTTTTCTTCCGCATCCGTTAATCCGTCATTATCCGAATCAAGCGTTGAAGTCGCGACTGTAGAGGTCACGGTAACTGGCGGCAAAGTCGTTAACGGCGTCACGGTCGCCTGAACCACAACCGGCGTCTGAACGACCGGAACGCTGGGCGCGGCCTGTCCGCCCGACGGATTAACTTGATTAACAATCGGCGTTTCGTTTCCGCTTAGCGCCTTAGTCTGGCCAAAGAAGCGGCTATAAACTAAATAGCCGATCAAAATAATAATAACCGCGATAATCGCAATCACGGCCATTTTAAACCAGAGCCCGCTCTTTTTTTCGCTCGGCAAAACTAAGCCGTCATTCTCTGAAGCGAGGCCGACTTTATTCGTCTCTACGTTAACCGGAGCGGCCGCAGGATGTCCGGCGCTCGCTTTATCCGTTTCCGCAAAAATATCGTCAACGGCTTGACCCTTGTCCGGGTTATTAATGTCATTAAACATAAATATAATAAGAAAATTATGACTAACTTAATTATAGCGGATAAACGCCGGCCTGGCCAGACGTCTTTATTTTTGGCGCGAACTGAGCGGTTTGATCTGAGACGGATCGCTTACAATCTGCGAATCATTCTTAATAATTTTATAGACCTCCAAGCCGCCCTTTGCATCGCGGAAGGCCTGGACTTTAGCGTCCGCTGGCAAGCCTAAGCTTTGTTTTTCAGCGGTCGTCAAAAATTCCGGCTGATAAGCGCTTGGCGCCGTGGTTTTAAGAGCGCTTTTCTTGGGCGCCCAAATTAAATAAGCCCCGAGCAAAAGAATAATTAAGAATAATCCGGCCGCCGCGATAAAATAAATATTTTTCTTTTTCATAAAAGCTAATTAATTAGACCGGGCAATTATAATTGCGCGGATGACAAGTATTATCGCCGCAACATTTTTGTGCCGGTCCGCAGCAATTAGCGCCGCACTCGGTTGACCCGAGCGGCGCGCAAGTGCCATTGCAACAAGTCGTCGTCAGATTAGCGCAACAGGCGGTGCCGCATTTAGTATAGGCGGCGCTTAAAGTCGGGCCGCAGTTACAGCCGCCATTATTATCAAAGGAGCAACAGAGGCCATTGGACGCGCAAGTTTGCGGGTAAGTACAGCCACAAGTTAGTCCGGTACAGGAATCCAACTGGCCGCAAGTTATATTATTACAGCCTGAGGTGCAGGGCGGAACGCATTGTCCATTCTTGCAAATATTGTTTCCAGTGCAAGTGCCACAGGAACCGCTGCAGCCGTCATCACCGCAGACTTTTCCCGTACAGCTCGGCTGGCAAGTGGCGCAGACCGTAGCCGACTCACAGCCATTCGCATCTAGGCCGTCGCAGTTATACCAGCCAGCGTCGCAGGCGCAGCCATTTGTTTCCATGTGCTGATGCGCGTTGCAGCTCGGCACCGGGGCGGCCGCGCAGTCAGCCGGACAATTCGCGGACGTTTCTAAAGTTGAAGTCGTATTGCCCGTGACCAGTTCCACCTGGCAATAACCATCGCCGCAGTAGCCGCCGCCGGCTAAAGGCGATTTAAAGACGCAATAATTATTATTGGGAATAATAGACGGGGTGATGGATCCCACTTCGGTCTCACAGCCATATTGCAAGGCGATGCTGCTTGACGCAACGTTGGTCGTCACACCGGCGTTACCGTCGCAATCTTCGTAGCCATCATTATAGAAACCGCCGCGCGCCTCCATATTCGGCGATTCTAATTTTCCATCGCCGCAATAATCATTGATTTTCAAAGAAAAATCGCGGCTAGACGTGGCGCCATATTCATTCACGGCCTGGATGTTAATCGGCCAGCCCGTAGAGGTGGCGGATAAGTAACCATCCAAATAGATATTAGTTGGCGGCGTGCTGGTGGAAATTGTTCCACCGCCATTAGTTGTACTTCCGCCACCAATAAAATTATTAAAATCGGCGATGGCTAAAGCCGCTTGAGATCCCAAAATGGAGCGCCAAATTTCGGCCACGCGCGCCAAAAATCCGCGCCCCCGGCTTAAGTTAGTTGTGCTCGTACTATTTATCTGAGTGCCGCTCGTTGATGAAGCTAAAAGCAAATTAGCCGGCAGAGCATTGCTGGCGTAAGCTAAAGTGTGATCGCCTTGCTTATTGGAACCGATAAAACAATTATAAGGCTGATTAACGCGGGCGGACGAATCGCAGGTAAAACCCAACCCCGGATTTTCCACGATAATATGGATAGTAAAATTCTTCGTGGCCACGGTATTATATTTATCCGTCACTGTAATCTGATAAACAAAATCGGTATTTTTACTAAATTGATGAGATAAAGAAATCAGGCCCTGATAATCCACTTTGTACTTAGCGATGCCCGCGGAACTTTGCGTTTTGACTAAACCGGCGTTGTTTAAAAGATCAAAGGGGCCGGACACTTTTACCACGCTATAAGCGCTGGCGGGATTAATAATATTAGCGCCGGAAAAAGTAAAGTTATAGTCAAAAGGCAAAAGCGGATCTAAAATAAACTGGCCGTCCGCGGCCTGAATAGCCGGGGCGGGATTAATAATCGTAATCTGCGTCGTGGTCGTGAGCACCCCGCCCTGCCCGTCATTAACCGTTAAGACCGCATCATAATTTCCGGGCTGGCCGGCTTGAAGCGCATAGACTTTTTTCTGATCCGGACGGCTGGTCGCTTTCAAAATCGGGGCGTTACCGCTCGTATTCTGCCAACCCGTCCAATTCGTGGCACTGGTATCAAAATTCCAGCTTAAAGGATTATTCTGATCATCCACGACCTGAAGCGAACCATTGAATTCCTGGCCCGCCACGCCGCTTAAAGATGAAGCGACTAGGCGCGGCGCGGTATTAGTGGCCGAACCGCCCGTATCAACACCCGTGCCCACGACGCAATTTGAGGTGGCCGGGTCATTGGGCGAAAAACGCCAGCCCAAATCATGGCTTTCTATCACCGCGCAAATATTATAGTTAGAGCCGGTAGAATCGCTTTGGTAAGCAAGGGCGTAACTGCCCGGCGGCAAAGTTAACTTCCAAATTCCATTGCCCGAGCCCGAATTTTGGTTATTCCAAAATGACTTAGCGCTTTCATTCCAACAAGTTTTTAAATCATAGCCGGAACAGGCGCCGAGCCGATTGATCGGGTCTAAAAATGATTGGCTCAGGCTTAGATTACTCAGTAAGGCCGCGGTCCAGCTTGGCCAAACCGAAACGCTATGATTAGCGATATAGGAACCGGCCGCCAGGGACGGATACAAAGCGCTCGTGCTTTTATAATTAAACAAAGCTTCTTTTAAATCTTCCAATTCGCCGACCCGCGCCACATCGCGCGTAATCTTAGCTTTCACACTATTGCAGAAAAAATTGGCCGGGCAATCGGTATCAGTCGTGCAATTTTTTACGGTGGTTAGCTCACAAGAGCTTGAGGCTAAGCCGCTAGTCGCGCAAATTTCCCCGGCGCCGCAATCCGCGTCGCGCGAACAGCTTAAAGAGGAAATAGCGCAGCTCGGCAAAGGACTGCTCGTCTCAACTAGGTTAGCGTTAAATTTCCAATGAGACACAATCTGGCCCAAGATATCCACGGTATTGGGCACTGGATCCTGATTATAAGAAATCAAATAAATGTTGGTGTAAATAGTCTGGGTATTGCCCGTCGTGTCAATATTGGCCGCGTTAACATAAACCGTCCGTCCGTCGCGAACCGCCTGATAGCCGTCCACCACTAATGATTGCGGCGAACCCTGGAAACCTTGGCTTTCATACCAGCGCTGAATGCTATAATGATTCGGGTTAGGCACGATGCGCACCGCGATGGCATCGCCGCCGGCGTCGCTCGTGGCCGAAGTCTGATTAGTCTGAGCTGAGGCGCTGAAGCTATATAAACAAAAACAAACGATAAAAATCGCGGCCGGAATAAGCAGAATGTGTTTCTTCATATATAAAAATTTAATGGCGCTTTAATGAGTCGGGACGGTCAGCACTATCTCCGGCGACTTCTGACTTTCATTATTATAAACATCCAAGGCGCTGAGCGCGAAATAATTCAAGCCGGCCGGAAATTGGCTCAGATCTAAAGACAGGGTGGTCGCCGTGGCATTAGAATCAAAGGATTCCGCGTATTGCCCGGGGTTAATCCCATGATACAAACGATATAAAGTCGCGTCATCAGTATTCGCGTTCCAAGCAAATTGCAAAGTGCTGCTGCCAATAAAATTATATTGGACGCCGGTCGGCGTGGCCGGCGGCGTCTTATCCGTTGGCACCGCCGTCTTCTCAGCGGAAAGCTGGCTTTCCGTTTGATTATTGGAAATGACGGTGACCCGGAAAATATAAGGCACATTATTCGTTAGGCCGCTAATCGTGGCGTGGCAATTATAAATATTGTTCGCTAAAGCGCAGGCTGAGAGCGCCACCGGTTTGACCAGCATGCTCCCCTGGCCTGATTGGAGATAATAGACTTTATAAGACGCGACTTGATCGGCGCTAGAGCTCCAATCAACTTTGACCGCGCCGCCGGTCGTTTGGTCAAGAGCGTCAATAATCTGGCCGGCGCCCAAAATCGTTTCGCGGAAAAAATATGATTCCTTTAAAACATCCCAGAGGCATAAACCATCCTTAATCCCGTCGCCGTTTTGATCGGCGCCGCAAGGCGTATTCGCGACAGTGCAGGGCGTGCGGTCTTCACTGCACAGCAGGCTCGGACTCTGGCCGCGCGTCACGGCCTGCGCGGTTATGGCCGGCAAGTCGTCAAGCGTCGTGGCATTGCCGGAATCGCGGCAATAATAGAAATCATAATTGAAGCCGGCGCAAGCGCCCGTGCCGGATAAACAATTGGCTGCCTGATCGCGCCAAGGCGACCAATTCCCGGACGCATCCACCGGCGGCCAAGGATTATTACAGATAAACACAAATAAGTTCGCCGCTTGGCTGGTCTGGTTGCCATTAGAATAAACATTGCAACAATTAGCCGCACAATGCTCGTCCGTGCACACGCAAGCGGAATTACTGTTGCAAGTAGAATTTAAGAAACGGCTCATGTCTACTTTAGCCGTAAGCTGCGTGTTGTCATCAGTCACGCCGTTTTGGGCGGACATGAAGGCCTGGTTAACTGGCAAGCCAATTACCGGACTGAGGGCCACAATATTCGGATTGGCAATTTGGAAATTCCAATCCCAGAAATAGCCGGTAATCGGCTGGAGTAATTGATTGTCTGAACTATAGGCCCAGGCCGTGGCCACTTTATCTTTATCAGCCTTAGTATCAAAAGTCTTATCGCTCGGGTTAGCGTCGTTCTCATTCAAATCATTCGCCGTGGTTTTGAAAAGATAAGACGACGGGCTGACGACCACATGATCAACGGTGCAAATTCCGGCTTTTGATCCTTGATCGGATAAAGTCGTAAATTTGAAAATCTGAGAATTCGGATAAGCCCGGTTATTAAATTTAATCGCGCTGCCGCTAACATAAGCGCCGGCCGTCGGATCATAATAGCCCGCGCCGTCTAAGCCGACATCCAAGAGGCTGAGGACGCCAGACTGGCTATTTAAATTTTCGTCGCCCTTAACTATGACATAATAATTAGCGGACGGATCAAGAATTTTTAGAGGCTGGAAGACAAGTGCCGTCTGGCTGCCAGTTTGTTCATCAGACACTGAGCCGGAAATGGCGCAATATAATTTGGCGGGGTTAGGCGTGTCAGCCAAAGCGCGGCCGCTGAAGCGCGCGGCTAAAGAGCGGAGAGAATAGGCCAACTGTTTATATAAACGAGTTAGGAGATTAGCGTTCTTGGCCGCTAATAATTCTTTAACCGCGCCGCTATCCGCAATAAAAGTTCCGGCCGGACAAACGCCCGCGCCATAATCTTTTTCTTCCAAGACTAGGATATTGCTCGTGAACGTGGACGCGTCCATGGCTTGATTGAAATTGACTTTAATCACGGCATTGCGGCAGACATTGGTTGCTAAGTGAGCCGGCGTGGTGGAGGCGATTTGGGGACGCGCCTGGCAGCAAGTATCACTGCCGCAACCGGTCGTGGCCGGCGAACCGCATTCGCTATCCGATGAACAGCCGCAGCATAAACCACGGCTCGCGCCGGAACAATTACCTTTATCGGCCAAGCATTTTAAATTTGGATTAATAGCGGTGCAAGCATCCGAGGCTGAGCCGGGCTGGCAGCAACAAGTGCCGCAATTCGGCTGGGTCGTACCCAAAGAACCGGAGGCGAGCAAACAGGCAAAACCCGGAAAATTACAAATATCGCTCTGGCAAGTTGAGGTGGCGGTGCCCGCGCAGGATAAGCCGGCGCCGGATGGCGTATGAGCGCAATAATAATTACAACTGTTTAAAGTATTGAAGGCGCCTAATTTCACCGGCGTGGACGACGCGCATAATTTCGGATCGCCGGGCGGCGTAGAAGACGCGCTTTGGCAGTCAAAATAAGCGCAGTAACCGGCATCTGAGCCGCTCGTAATTTTTCCGCCTAAACGGCAGGGCGTGGAAGAAGCCTTGGCGTCAAAACAACAGCGGCTATCTTTCGCTAAACAAGCGTTCATGGTCGTAATGCCGGCGCAAGGGTCGACTTGTGCGCAACCGGTCGTGCAATTTCCTAGACTATTATAATCACCGATTTTCACCGGCGTCGTGGAAGCGCATTGAGCCGGACTAGTCGCGGAACAATTAAAATAAGCGCAGTAGCCCGGGTCAGCCGTTAGTAAATTGCCATTGCCGCCGCGGCAGACATCATCATTCGTGGCTGGCGTTTTATTAGCATCTAAACAGCAAACACTGGAGTGGTCAGAGCAATCTGATTGCGGCAAACTTGTGCAATCGGTACAGACGCCATCGGGGAAAGCCGCATTATCAATGGCGCAATACTGCCCGCTATGGCCGGAACAATTACAGGCCGCGTCGCGCGCCGCCGTGGTTGAACCGGCGGATTTACAACCCCCGCAGCTCCCTAAAGTGGCGCCGCTCGTTTTGCCCGTATCCGAGCCGCAAGTTCCTTCGCAAGTCAGACCGGCACAGCAGTCGCGCGCGCTTTGCCCGATTTGGCAACAGCAATCGCAAGTCGGCTGTTTAACGCCAAAACATTTATCTTGGGTCGGCGTGGCCGCGTTCACCTCGCAAGTATCACCGGCCGGACACTGAGCAGCTGAGGCGCAACGGCCGGAATTATTAATATTGGTGCAAGTTAAAGCCGAATCGCAAATGGCGCAAGAACCCGACACGCAGCGATTGCCCGCGGCCTTAGTCCAATTATCCGGACAGCGGCCGGCAAAAGTTATTTCCCATTGCTTATTAGCATTACAAATTTCCGTGGTCGTCGCGGTGACGTTTTTACTGCCGGACTGATAACTGATCGTTACCGCTTGGGCTAAATCACAGGCCGCGCCAGCGCCATTTTTCAAACAGCGGCCGGACGCAGTGTCATAAGTACAATTATCCGGCGCTAAATCTTTACAACCCGCCACGGACGCGCAAGTGGAATCGCAATCGCCCGCGATCACTTTAGCGCCGCCGCTATAGGGCGAGCAGGTGCCGGGCACATTCGGGCAAGTCGCGCCGCCCTGGCAGGAACCAAAATAATTACTGGCACCGCCGCAACTATATAAACTTGGTCCGAAACCCGTAGAAAAACTCCATTCAAAAACTGAGGTGGGCGAGCCAGTATAACATTCATCCAAAGTTGAGGCGCAACGTCCTTTCTGATAAGTATTAGACGGACAGCAAATGTCCTGGCCGCAATCCGAATCCGCGTGGCAGACGCCGACTGAAAAGTTTGCTTCATTGCCCCATTGTCCGTTATTTACGACATGCACCGGACCGGTAATCGTGCCCACGGGTACCGTTGTTTGAATCAGATCGGCGCGGCCGTCCAAGGCAATCACTCCGGTCGTGGACGCGTTCCCGCTAAATTCCACTAAGCCCATAGCGCCGACTTTGCCAAAATATTCGCCCCATAAAGACACCGGGGTGGCCGCTTGGCCGACGATCGGATCAATTTTACAAATACTCGTTTTAAGCGCCAAATTCTTAGCCGCGGTAAAAGCATTCGGATTAAGATTAAGCGTATTAATCGTGGTCGTGCCTAAAGTAATTTGAATATCATAATCGCCATCCGGCAAAGCCGGCGGCACCTTAACGATAATTTGATTGTCGCGCCACACCGCGTTCAAACAGACATCCGGAAAATCATAAGCGGCCTCGCTGGTCGTGGCCGCGCCCTGGAAATAAACATGGTTTTGGCCGCGCGCCCCGCCGAAACCGGCGCCGCGAATCGTCACATATTGTCCGGCTGAACCTGTGGTCGGCGTAAAAGAAATAATATATGGCCCTTCGCCCTGCTCCGGATTTTTTACAAAGCGCAAAAAATTACTAGGCTCCTGATGGCCATTGATATTATTAACCACAAAACTGCCGGAATCGCCGGCGCGTAAATTAGGGATCGTCGTTGTGCCAACCAGCCCGCTCGGATTCGTGAATTGCGAATCAAGGCCGCTCACTTTTTTTTGATAATCGCCGAAATAGGCGTTCCCCGAATATAAATTAACCCCTTGATAACCCACCGGCGAACTGAGTAAACCATGATCCGGACTCAGATAGCATAAACCCGGCCGGGCGATGGTATTCGCCTGAAAAGCCGGCAAAACCGGTCCATAATTATTATCCGTGGTATCGCTGAAATTATCTTTATTAACCACTTTAATCGGACCGACGCCCGCGTTAGCCGGAACAGCAATCACGATCTGCTGATCGGTCCAAGAGTTAATGCAAGCCGGATTTAAAACCGTGGGCGGAACACCGTTTTGCGGATTATTATTGCCCATAAATATTACCTGGCTGCTCGTGGGCGAATAATCTCCAAAACTCTGGCCGGAAATCGTAATTAAATTATTCGGCGCGCCATTCGGGCTGGTCGTATCGCAGGTCGTCGCACAATCGCTGTCTTTGGTGCAAGATTTATTACGGTCTTCGGCGCAGAATCCACCGACCGGACTAATCGCGGTGATAACCGGCGTGCCCTCGCATAAGCAAGAAGTCGGATCGCAGGTTAAATAGGCGCCGCAACGGTTATTATCCGCCTGGCAAGTAGAGCCGGAAGTATTTTTATTACATGACTGTCCGGATCCCGCCTGCGGCAAACATAAACAAGAAGTCGGATCGCAGAAATTACCGCTGGCGCAAATCTGGTTCAAAGGCGAGCAAGTGGCTGAGCCCTGGATGGCGTTGCAAGACACCGGACCGCCCGAACCCGAGCAGTCAGAATTGATACAGCCGCCCCAGGAACCGCCGGAGCAGGTCATATAACCCCCACAACCGCAAGATGAGGTCGTGCCTTCCGTACAGCCGCCGCCACCGCCGCCGCTGATTGCCCCGCCTAAACGGGAAATAACGAAAGTGGCAATCGCCCAAGCGGCTAAAATTATGACTAGACCGATGACCGCGCTTTTCAGCAAGCGCTTGGCCGTTTCCACTTTTTCTTCATCGCCGTTTGAGATCATCCATAAAAATCCGCCATAAAGAATGATGCCCACGGCCACAACGCCCAAAAAGCCCAAAACAATATTTATGATGCGGGCAATAAGCGTACGCAAATCCGTGCCCGCGCCGCCCAAGGAATTATTCAAACCATTGGTTGTTTCATTAATTCCGTAGCCCTGCGCGCCGGCTAAATGAAAAACGAAAAAAACTCCGAGCGCTAAGAGGAGGAAGACAATGATTTTTTTATTGATTTTTTTAAACACAAATATATAAATTGGCGAATGAGCTCAATTAAAAACTCCGAATTACGGGCAGTTACCGGCCGCGGTCAGTCCGCTCACGGTCGCCCCGAAACAGCAGGACGGCTGGCTGGCCGTGGCCTGGCAATTCGGGCCGGCGCTCGGTTTATAGCAATTTTGGTAAATATCTTTGACGCCCGATCCGACTTGCGCCTTATAGCTGAAGGATTTGAGGAAGGGCGAGTGCATAATCTGCGACACCGTCACGTCCGGCACGCCATCCAAGGGCGGCGTATCCGTATTATCATTAAAAATCCAATAACCCAAAGCGCTGGGCGCCAGACTGCTTAGATTAACCAGCTTATGTTCAATCGTCCCGGTGCCGTTGTCCTCCAGAGCGCTGCCTGTTAAGAGCGTGCTATTCATCATCAGCTCATTAAAGGCGAAGCTCACCGGATCGGCCAAGCCCAAGCTGCTCTGGCTCTGCGTCGGCGTAATCATGGTTAAAATCGGCGACGCGCTCATGATTTGATTGTTCACGTAAAACGACCAGAGGAACTTATCCTTTTGCCCCTTATTCAAAATTGGCTGGTTGTGGGTAACATTGTTTTCGTTAAAAAAGCTCAAAGGCCCGTCGGCGCTCGCGTCGCGGTTACCGTCTAAAGAATTCATGGCCGCGTCCACGATGCCATCCAGCGAACTAGTCGCGGTCGGATAATTCTGGCCCTGATCATTTTGGCAAGTATTATAGCCCAGTGGCGTGGACGAACAATTTTTATACGGGGCGAAAGACAAACAATCCGCGGCCGTGGCGCAACTCTTCAAATTCGCGGCCACCAGCTGAACCGCTAAATGGCTATTGGCTGGCAGACAATATATTTTTTCGCCGCAGCCATTAACACCGCATTGCTGATCAGATAAAAATTCCACGGTCTTATAGCCGTTAGAAATCATAAACTTACCATTCAAATAATCGCCGACACAAACCCCGGCGCTGCATTTATACGACTGGCAGTCGCTATTTGACGCGCAGACCGCTCCCGCCGGACTGGAAGTCGCGGCGTTAACGATCCGTAAATAGGAACCGATGTCGCCGGCCGAACCGGACACCGTCACGGGATTAACCGCTTTATCAAAATTAATCTGGATCACGGAATTCATGGGGTTATCCTTATGGTCATTAATTCTGGCTAAAGTTATTTGATCCGTGCCGCCAGAAAAAGGCTTAAGAGACAGGGCCGAATTATTTGTGCTTTGCAAAACAATATCGTTGCCGCTCGTTCCCGCCACAGACGCGACGAGATTCAAACGGTTGCCGCTCCGGCTCACGGTAATCCCGCTGTCCCCGCTCAATTTCGCTTCGGCGTTAGCCGCGACTTGATTCTTATCGCAGACGCTGGGCACCGAAATATTATTATTCAAACTGCTAGAGGCAAAGGTATAAATTTGATTATCCACGTTTAGGGTGTCCGCCAATTGCTCCGGCGAGATATTGATTGCCCAAGCGCTGCCGGCCGCATGGCTGGCCGCGGTTAAAGTCAGAAAATTTGGAAAAACCGCCTGGCCGGCCTGGCTAAAAGTCGCGATGCCTAATAGAGCGTTACTGCCCCCGTCAAAAAGCTGGGCCGTGTCCGGGGCGCTCGCCGGCACCGCTATTTTAAACTGCGCTAATGAGCCATGATAATCTAGTTTGACATTAGCCGTGGCGGGCGTAATCGCCTGAACCGTGGCCGGCGAATAAATATTCGGGCAATCATTAAAATCAATTTCCGCCGCGGCCGCCACTGCCGGCGTTACTTGCGTCGCGCCGTCTTTGACATTATCCGGCGCCGGAAAAACCCCGCTTTGGTTAACAATCGGCGGCGTCAAATCCAGGCGGCTAGAAACCGTGAAATTCCATTCCGCGAAATTATTACCGCAGCCCTGGAACATAGACGCTCCGCTGGCGTCCTTAACATTATTCGTAAAGCGTATAGTATAGGGTGTGTTCTCCGTAGGCGAACCCAGATAGGCCGAGGGCGTCAAAACCAAGGTCTTATGGTCGGTCGGCACCGTGACAATCACATCCGTGACATTCGTATTTGGCGTGGAGCAGACGCCGCTGGCGCACGAATTGCCTAAATCCGTCTTATATAAATCCACCGCTTTGGGATTAAGTTTATTACAGCTCGTTCGGTCGCAGGCGCAGCTCGCGCCGCTGGCATTAACACAGACCGAATCCAAGCGCAGTTCATTTTTAAAAGTTATCATGATGGACGTATTGCGCGGCACGTCCGTTTGGCCGCCGGTCGGATAAAAACTTTCCACTGTACAAGCGCCGACGGCCGCCAGGCCGCTATTACCAAGGGTTCCGCCGCTGGCCGGCACATTAGAGCCTGTTCCGCCAAAAATTCCCGTGAGCTGGCTCAGCACAAAAGTTACCACCGCCCAAGAAACCATAATGATAATTAAACCGATAACCGCATCACGGAGCGTGCGCCGCGCCGCGCCGATTTTTTCCTCATCGCCGCCGGAAGTCATCCATTTAAAACCGGCATACATGATAATCACGACGGCCAAGGCCGCCAGGAAGCTCAAAGCGATTTGAATAATTCGGCCAATAATCAAGCGCGGATCCGCTTGAGACAAATTAATCGTATTATTAACGACATTAATACCAAAATCTTGGGCCAACGCCAAAGGAGCGACTAGCCACACGGCCGCGCTCGTAAAAATTGCTATAATTAAACCGATTTTTTTTCTCATTCGGGCAAACACAAATACTTTTAAATTATCACCCTTATGATATAATTTAGTATGCCTCTATTATAACATAAAAAATAAAAAATAAAAAAGCCCTGTTTGAGCTTGTCTCAGGCGCGGCCAAGGCTATGACCATTGAACGGATTATCAAAAAATTCGCGGAAATTCATCCTGGCGCCGATACTTCCATATTGGAGCGGGCTTTTATTTTTGCGAATGAGGCGCATGACGGCCAATTCCGCAAAAATGGCGCCCCTTATATCCAGCATCCGCTCCACACCGCCTATCTTCTAACCGAAATTAAAGCCGATTTGCCGACCGTGGCGGCCGGTATCTTGCATGATGTGCCCGAAGACACCAAACATACCCTAGGCGAAATCAAAAAAAAGTTCGGTCCGGAAATTGCCACTTTAGTTAAGGGTGTGACTAAGCTGGGCACCATTAAATACCGCGGCATTGAACGTTACCGGGAAAATCTGAAAAAAATGTTTTTAGCCATGGCCAGCGATTTGCGCGTCATTTTTATCAAATTCTGCGACCGCTTGAATAATCTGCGCACTTTAGAAAACTTGCCGCCGGAAAAACAGAAGCGCATCGCCCAGGAAACCCTGGAAATTTACGCCCCCATCGCCGGCATGCTCGGCATCGGCCGCTTAAAATGGCAGATGGAGGACCTGTGTTTCAAATTCCTTTTTCCGGACGACTTCCACGCCTTGGAATATAAATATGAAGTGGAAAAAAAGGTGGAGCGCAACCGCTTTTTCCAAAAAACCAAGAATATCCTGACCCCGCTCTTAGATGAAGCCAAAATCCCATACGAAATTGAGGTCCGCTTCAAGCATTTATACAGCATCTATTTAAAAATGCAGGACAAAGGCCGGCCCTTTAACGAAATCTATGATGTCTTTGCTCTCCGCCTCATTGTGGACACGATTGATGACTGCTATCAAGCGCTGGGCATCATTCATTCCCTTTGGCGCCCCAAACCCAGCCGCTTTAAAGATTATATCGCCGTGCCGAAACCCAATGGCTATCGTTCCCTGCATACGACGGTCTTCGGTCCGGAAGGCAAGGCCGTGGAATTTCAAATCCGCACCAAGGAAATGCACGAGGAAAGTATTTATGGTTTATCCGCCCATTGGTATTATAAATCTAAAGCCGGCAAGCGCGCCTATCAGACCCCGTCCTGGGTCAAAGAGATTATTGATATCCAAAAAGAAATCAGTTCCACCACCGAATTCGTTAAAAAAATAAAATTAGACATCTTTCACGACCGGATTTTTGTTTTCTCGCCTAAAGGCGACGCCTTTGAACTCCCGGAGAAAGCCACGCCCGTGGATTTCGCTTACGCCGTCCACACCAAAGTCGGCAACAAGGTCAGCAGCGTTATCGTGAACGAGCGCCCGGGCCGTCTAGACCAAGAACTTAAAAACGGCGACGTCGTGGAAATAATTCTGGATGAGGCCCGCCAATACCCGAACAAGGACTGGCTGAAATTTGTAAAAACCAAACGCGCTAAAGATAATATTCGCCTCTTCGCTAAAAAATCTACTTTGGAAAATATCAAGCGCTTGATTCCGGGGATGAAGACTTGACATATTTAAAAAATAGTTCTACAATATATCCATAAAATAGCTGGCCGATTCACCCCTGAAGTGCAACACCTGCGCGTTTCGCTAAGATAATAAGTTCCTGTCTCAAGTACTCGCTATCTAATATACCATTTTCCAAGTAATGAGTCTGCAAAGACTCTTTTTTGACAT
>TBL_comb47_HYPODRAFT_10004217_pt1 | contig 16596 bp, 12 predicted proteins | sample TroBogypolimnion_40_FD_10682 | JGI IMG/M metagenome (IMG submission 10682)
TTTACAATATGAAGTGTGCGATTTTTAGAAACCAGTAACCAATGAATGTTGAAGTAAAATTGATTTCATGAAATCTTCTACTATTTCACGCCTTCTTCTTGGAATAGCTGATTGTGTCCTTCTGGTCCTTTGCATCCTTCTGGCAATGACCATCAATCATAAGGAAATTTCTTCAAAATTTGATTTAGACCACATCCTCGTTTCTTTCTCAATTGTGCTGATCTGGTTTTCGATTTCATTTTTCTTCAGAAAGTTCAGGATAGGTGAAAAACAGACATATAAGAGAATTTTCAACTCTATCGTTATCAGCAACTTTATTATCCTTTCGATTATCACCATGATAATCGCTCTTTTCCACATCCCCCACTATTCGAACTCACTCATCTTCGGGACAATCATCATTGCCACAATATTAGAAGCCTTCCTGGGATTGTTCTATGTTGCATGCAGGGGCTCTATTTTTATAAAAGACTGGATCGGGATCGACCTTCTAAAAGAAGAAATCGAACAAATCGCTCCCGCTGCTGCCCTGAATGCTTCACTTTATCTCCCGCACGACATCTCTATGCTGCGTGAATCCATGATTGAGGAATCAAGCGAGGAAGCTTTTCGCTGGATCGAACAGAATGTAAATATTACCGACGCCCAAACGCTGGTGGTATCAACCAATACACGTTTCAACATCATCAATTATCCTTCAGGATTCTATTCAGGAATTGTCAACCTGCAACCCATCAATGACATCCGCAGGATCAGCAAGTTTTTTGAAACAGTCAATTCAAAACTCCCGATTGGCGGAACATTCATTGGATGCGGAGAAACCTATGCACTCAGGAAAATCAAGATTCTCAGGCGATATCCTATCATCATCAACTATTTTGTTTACTTCCTGGACTACATGTACCATCGTGTCTGCCCAAAACTGAAGTACACCAGGAAAATCTATTTTCTTATCACCAAAGGGAAAAAACGCGTGATCTCACAGACGGAAACGCTGGGACGACTGATCTCTTGCGGATTTGAGATCGTAGAAGAGAGACCAATCGGCGATGTTCTTTACTGGAAGGTAAGAAAAGTGCGGTTCCCGCAGATAGTCGGTGACCCAACCATCGGAATTCTCATTCGCTTACAAAGGATCGGCAAAGGGGGACAGGAATTCAAGGTGTATAAATTCAGGACGATGCACTCCTATGCAGAATACCTGCAGTCATACATCCACCAGAAACACAACCTTGGAGAAGGCGGAAAATTTAAGAATGATCCGCGTGTGTCAACNGTCGGAAGGATCCTTAGAAAAACCTGGCTTGACGAGATCCCAATGTTCATCAATGTCTTCATCAAGCGTAACATGAAAATTGTTGGCGTGCGCCCGTTAAGCCATCATTACTTCAGCCTCTACCGTAAGGAACTCCAGGAAAAACGCATCAAATTCAAACCCGGACTCATTCCTCCCTATTACGCACAGTACCCGACTCCGAAAACATTAGACGAAATCCAGAAAAACGAACTTGATTATCTCAATGCCTACGAAAAACACCCGTTTCTTACCGATGTGAGATATTTCTTCAAAGCATTCAACAACATCTTGTTTCATAAAGCACGCAGCAAATAAAAGTCCCAAAACACTTGTCAGCCCCTTCCAGAATTGAGTCATAAGACTCACATTCTTTTGACAAACTGAAAGCTCCCCTGAAAATTGCGATCATTTAATTCAATCGCAACCCGGGGGAGCTTTCTTTTTTGCCTTGTTTGTTTCCCTAGCTGGTCATCTCTTTTATCTGCGTCTCAATAACAGCAATCCTTGATTCAGCATCCTGTTTCTTTTTCTTCTCTCCATTTACTACTTCAGATGGTGCACCATTTACAAACTTCTCATTGCTCAGTTTCTTCTCAACCGATGCAAGGAAACCTTTTGTATAGTCCAGCTCTTCTTTAAGTTTGACCAGTTCAGCGTCTTTGTCAATCTTTTCCATGAGAGGAATATAGAATTCTGTATTACGGATGATGAAGGAGATCGCTTCAGGGACCTTATTCTCCGTATAAACCAGCTCGCTCAGGTTGCAAAGTTTCGATACAATGCAATCGAAAGTTGTATCTGGCTTTTCATCATAATTCTTCTTTATGAACAGTGCGACCGGATCTTTGAATGAAATATTTTTCTCCTTCCGGATCGACCGGATCTGGGTAATTACATCTTCTGCAATACTGAACTTTTCAATCAATGCAATATTGGTTGAAGACTGAACTGGCAGCAATGCGAACATGATGGTTTCATCAGCTTTACGCTCTCTCAGGGCATGCCAGACTTCTTCCGTGATGAAAGGAATAAACGGATGCAACAGTTTGATCAGTTTCTCAAAGAAATCAAGGGTCCGTTCAAAGGTGATATGATCAATGGGTTGCTGATAAGGCGGCTTTATGATCTCAAGGTACCAGGAACAAAAATCATCCCATACCAGTTTGTACACAGCCATCAGGGCTTCTGAAAGCCGGTACTGATCAAACTGGCTGTTGATATTCTCAATGGTTTGCTGGAGTACCGAATCAAACCACAGGACACCGGTTGCACTGGATTCTGGCTGAGGGATTGTCTCATCAACTTCCCAGCCTTTTACCAGCCGCAATGCATTCCATATTTTGTTGCTAAAGTTTCTCCCCTGTTCAATCAATCCTTCATCAAAAAGCAGGTCATTTCCGGCCGGCGAGCACAGCAGCATTCCAACCCTTACGGCGTCGGCGCCATAACGCTCCATCAGTTCAACAGGATCCGGGGAGTTCCCCAGCGACTTTGACATCTTCCTGCCAAGTTTATCCCTCACCATCCCTGTAAAATATACATCCTTAAACGGGATCTCTTTCCGGTATTCCCAACCGGCCATGATCATGCGGGCAACCCAGAAGAAAATAATATCAGAAGCCGTGATCAGCACAGAAGTCGGGTAATAATACCGGATATCCTTGTTATCCGGTTTCCTGATTCCGTCAAAAACAGAAATTGGCCAGAGCCATGAAGAGAACCAGGTATCCAGAACATCCTCATCCTGGCTGAGATCATTCTCTGCAAGGTTTAATTCCGGATATTTTGACCTGGCAATCGACACTGCTTCCGGTTTTGTTTTTGCAACGACAAATTCGCCATTCGGCAGGTACCATGCAGGAATCTGCTGCCCCCACCAGAGTTGACGGGAGATGCACCAGTCGGTCACATTCTCCATCCAATGCCGGTACATGTTCTTGTATTTGGCGGGATAAAAGCGTATCGTATCATTCTCGACCATTTCCAGTGCCGGTTTCGCAAGATCCTTCATACGCATGAACCATTGCCTGGAAATACGCGGCTCAATGACTGCATCCGTCCGTTCCGAAAAACCTACCTTATTCACATATTCCTGAACTTTTACGAGATGACCATTCTCTTTGAGCGCCTCCGTTATCTTCTTTCTTACAGCAAAGCGATCTTCTCCGATGTATAAACTGGCGGCTTCACTCATTGTCCCATCAGGATTGAAAGTGTCTATCACCTCCAGTTTGTGCTTTAATCCAAGGTTGTAGTCGTTGATATCATGTGCAGGCGTTACTTTCAACGCTCCGGTACCAAATTCCCGGTCCACGTATTCGTCAAAGATCACCGGGATCTGCCTGTTAATAAGGGGTACCAGTATTTTCTTTCCTTTCAGGTGCTGGTAACGCTCGTCTTCAGGATGAACACAAATTGCTGTATCTCCAAGGATCGTCTCCGGTCTCGTGGTTGCAATGGTGATCCAGTCATCCGCAGTTCCATCAACCTTATACCGGACGTAAAACAATTTAGAATTGACTTCCTTATAAATTACCTCTTCATCCGAAAGTGCGGTCAACGCTTTTGGATCCCAGTTGACCATCCGGATTCCCCGGTATATATAGCCTTTATTGAAAAGATCGATGAACACATCAATCACCGAATCATACAGTGCTTCATCCATCGTAAAACGGGTGCGGTCCCAGTCGCATGAAGCACCAAGCTTTTTAAGCTGTTCCAGGATTATTCCCCCATGTTTTTCTTTCCATTTCCATGCATGCTCCATGAATTCGGCCCGTGTCAGCATGGATTTATCCTTCCCTTCTTCCTTCAGCTTGGCTACGACTTTTGCTTCAGTAGCAATGGATGCATGATCAGTCCCGGGAAGCCATTCGGCATTTTTTCCCTGCATGCGCGCGCGCCGCACAAGGATATCCTGGATCGTGTTGTTGAGCATGTGCCCCATGTGCAGGACACCTGTAACATTGGGCGGCGGAATAACAATAGTGAAAGGTTCCCTTTCATCCGGCTCGGAATGAAAATAACCTTCCTTCATCCAGTATTTATACCATTTGTCTTCAACAAGCGTGGGATCGTACTTTGAAGCAATATCCATCAGAAGTAGGTTTGAAAAATGAAGTGCAAAATTAAGAAAAAAAGGAAGGTGACTTCCAACCTAAAACATTTTTCCCCGCTTCACCAGGTATGGCAGAAGAACTTGCTCAAATCCGCTATGGATGTCGGCTTCAACAAAATCAATGTGATACTGTCCGCAACGAAGTTTCAGGTCAGATTTGTATTTCTGAATGGCATGGATGTAATGTTCCTTAACTTTTGAAGGAAAGACTTTCAGATCTTCTCCGCTCTCCATGTCGATAAAGCGGTAGGGCCGGTTATCAAATTCAAAATCAAGTTCCTTTTGCTTATCGACAACATGAAAAAGAACAACTTCATGTTTATTGTGACGAAGGTGCTGTAATGATGAAAACAATTCCTCAGTCTCGCCGATATTTTCCATCATATCACTGAGAATGATGACCAGTGACCGCTTGTGAATTCTTTCCGCAAGCTGATGAAGTGCCTCGGCGGCAGAAGTCTTCTTTTTTATATCCGGAGACAGCGGCTGAAGCAGATGATCCAGCTCGCTGTACAAATACTTATGATGAATGGAACTTGATTTTGCCTGTGTATGCAATTCAATGGAATCAGAAAAGACACTCAATCCAGCAGCATCCCTTTGTTTCCGGAAAAGGTAGATAAGGGCTGCAGCAACATAGGCTGAAAAAACTATTTTGTTCGGCAGGTCAATTCCTGGTTTTTCATACACCGGGTAATGCATCGAAGAAGAGTTATCAATCAGGATCTGGCACCGGAGGTTGGTCTCCTCTTCAAACCGTTTAACATACAAACGATCAGTCCGGCCATATAATTTCCAGTCGATATTTTTTACGGATTCTCCTGAATTGTACTGGCGATGCTCGGCAAACTCAACAGAAAAACCATGGAACGGGCTCTTGTGAAGACCGGTAATAAAGCCTTCCACAACCTGCCTGGCAATAAACTCCAGGGAGCCGAATGGCTGGATTTTCGACTGATCGATCTGGTTTTGCAATTGCTGAAAATTTAATGGAAGCTTTTAAATATGCTTCTCAACCAGGGTTTTGTAGGAAGATTTAGGAACAGCACCGACCTGCTTGTCAACCACTTCTCCTCCTTTGATGAAAAGGACCGTGGGGATGTTCCGGACTTTATATTTCGCCGTGACCTGCGGATTCTCATCTACATTTACTTCACCAACCACGATGCGGCCTTCATATTCTGAACCCAGTTCATGAATTATCGGTGATACCATCCGGCAAGGGCCACACCATTCTGCAGAAAAATCCACGACTGCAAGCTTATCAGACAGGATTATCTTTTCCTCAAAATTGGAATCATTTAATGTCTCAACCATAACACTGCTAATTAAAATTTGACTCATTAATTCACATGCACGAAAGTAAATAAAAAATGGATGTCTCAGTTGATTTTCATCTGCAATTCAGGGAAATTCCCAAGCTCCGTTACGAACTCCTTTCCGTCGACTCTGAATTTCTTTGATGGCAATTCGACATTGATCTTTTCCTCGTCATCTTTGACTTTGATCCGAAGGATACATTTCCCTTTATGTTTTTTCGCCGAGGATACCAGAATGGACACAGCTTCATGCTGAATGTCTTTTAAAGAAACGGTTACAGTAATTGTTTTCGCATTTTTCTCAAAAACTTCAGACAACAAAGAAACCGTGTTGACCCTTAATGTTAATTGATCAGGTGAGTCAAACCTTGGTTCGACTTTGGCTTTGATATAAACATAGGTTCCTGCTTCAAGGAAGTGCTTCTGCCGGAGGTATTCCTCTGAGAACAGATTCAGCTGGATTGAATCAAAGTAATCCTCTACGATAAATGAACCGTAAGGTTTCCCTGTCTTGCCTGTTTTATGGGTTGAACCGGTAACTGTTCCTGCGAGTGTGACCTCTTTGCCCTTATATGCTTTGAGATCCATCCGGAGGTCACCAACTGAAACCGTGCAGAAATTATCAATCTCGAGTTTGAAATCATCCAGCGGATGACCGGTTAGATAAAAGCCAATGATATCTTTTTCCTGCCTGAGTTGCTCCAGTTTCGAAAAAGGCTCGCACGGAGGAATTTCGATCTTTGGCATCATGATTGTTTCTTCACCGCCAAAGAGAGAATGCTGGCTGGATGAAGCCCTGGTCTGAACATCGTTGCCAAATTTTATAAGCTTCTCAAGAAATGATGTCTCTTCTCCGTTCGGCTGATGAAAATACTGCGCCCGGTGAGTTCCGGGAAAACAATCGAATGCCCCTGCTTTGGCGAGGGATTCAATGCAGCGCCTGTTAACAGAACGCAGGTCAATCCGCGTGATGAAATCGACGATATCCTTAAAAGGTCCGTTCTTTTTTCGCTCTTCAATCAAACTCAGGACAGCATTTTCACCCACGTTTTTGATTCCTGCCATCCCGAACCGGATCTCTCCTTTCTTATTCACCGTAAACTGGAGATCACTTTCATTGACATTCGGTCCTAAAACCGGCAGCAACATGCGCTTACATTCTTCGGTAAAATTGGTGATCTCCTTGATGTCATTCATGTTCCTGCTCAGTACGGCCGACATGAATTCTCCCGGGTAATGCGCTTTCAGGTATGCCATCCTGTAGGCTACATATGCGTAACAGGCGGAATGTGATTTATTGAAAGCATACCGTGTAAAGGATTCCCAATCGTTCCAGATCTTTTGTGTCACCTCCTTTGAAATCCCGTTTTTCTGGCAGCCTTCAAAGAATTTGGGCATCAGTTTTTCCATCATGGGAACGATCTTCTTCCCCATCGCCTTTCGCAGGGAATCGGCTTCACTCCGGTTAAAACCGGCAAGTTCCTGCGACAGGAGCATTACCTGTTCCTGGTAAACCGTAACGCCATAGGTATCCTTCAGGTACTTCTCCATGGCTGGAACATCATATTCAATTTTCTCTTTCCCGGTTTTGCGGGCGATGAACTTCGGGATGTAATCCATGGGCCCCGGCCGATACAGCGCATTCATTGCAATCAGGTCCTCAATGCGGCTTGGCTTCAGATCCTTCAGGTATTTCTTCATCCCGTCAGACTCAAACTGGAAGATCCCGGTTGTTTTTCCCTGGCTGAACAGTTTATAAGTTAAACCATCATCAAACGGGATGGTCTCAATATCGATATCTTCCCCACGGGATATTTTTATATTTCTTATCGCATCCTTAATGATGGCAAGGGTTTTCAGTCCAAGGAAGTCCATCTTCAGCATTCCGACTTTCTCGACATGTTCACCATCAAACTGGGTCACCAGCAGGTCGGAGTCCTTTGAAAATGTAACCGGGATGTGATCCATCAGGTCATCCCTTCCGATGATGATCCCGCAGGCATGAACACCGGTGTGACGTACAGATCCTTCAAGAATTTCGGCATACTTCAGGGTTTCAACAATCATCGGGTTGCTGGACCGCCGTGCTTCATCCAGTTCAGGAGATTCCTTGAATGCCTGACTGAGTGTGATCTTTGGCTTATCCGGAACAAGTTTGGCAAGGCGGTCAGCTTCATAAAGCGGTAATTTCTGAACCCGGGCGATATCCCTGATGGCCATTTTTGCTGCCATGGTTCCGAAGGTAATGATCTGGGCAACTTTTTCCTTTCCATATTTATTCACAACCCACTTCAGCACTTTGTCACGACCGTCTTCATCAAAGTCAATATCAATATCCGGCATGGAAACCCGGTCGAGACTTAAGAATCGTTCAAACAGGAGATCATATTTTAACGGATCGATATCCGTGATCCGGATGCAGTATGCAACCACAGATCCGGCAGCAGAGCCACGACCCGGACCAACTGAGACATCCATTGCACGGGCTGCATTCAGGAAATCCTGGACAATCAGGAAGTACCCGGGATATTTCATCCGTTTGATCGTAGCCAGTTCAAACTCTATCCTGTCGCGGATTTCCGGTGTAATCTCAGCATACCGTTTAGCCGCTCCTTCATAGGTAAGGTGACTCAGGTATTCGTCAGGATCCGTAAAATTATCCGGTAACGGAAAATCAGGCATGATCGGATCCCGGTTGAGTTCATAATATTCAATCTTATCATAAACTTCCATTGTATTCGAGATGGCTTCAGGAAGATCACGAAAGAGTTCGTTCATCTCCTTTTGTGTCTTGAACCATTCCTGCCCGGTATATCTCAAACGCGTCGGGTCATCAAGGTCTTTCCCGGTATTTAAACAAAGCAGCCGGTCGTGGGCTTCAGCATCCTCTTCATTGATGAAGTGAACATCGTTGGTGGCTAAAACCCTTACACCGGTCTTCGCGGCTAATCCGATCAGCGCATCATTTACAATACGCTGCCTCTGGTAAACTGTTGCATCACGCGTCGGATCCGTTGCAGGATGACGCATCACTTCCAGGTAGAAGTCATCACCAAAGATCTCCTTAAACTCCAGGATGAGGTTCTCTGCCTTTTCCACATTGCCATTCAGAATGGCCCGCGGAATCTCACCGGCAAGACAGGCGGAAGATGCGATGATTCCTTCATGGTATGTGCGGAGAAGCTCTTTATCAATCCTTGGTTTGTAATAATGACCTTCCACCCATGCTTTTGAAATCAATCGTGTAAGATTATGGTATCCCTGCATATTCTTCGCCAGAAGGATTAGATGATCTCCCTTTCGGTCAATCATCTCGGTTTTATCAAACCTGGTTCTTCTGGCAACATAGGTTTCACACCCGATGATGGGTTTAAACACTTTTGGAGGAACCAGCGATTCAAGGTAAGCAGGATCATCTGCATGCTGTTCTAGTTCTTCCTTGTATTTCTTGGCCAGCGTCTCATTGTGTTTCACAACTTCCTCATGAAATTCCTTCACCCCGAACATGTTTCCATGATCAGTGATTGCTGCTCCCGCCATGCCGTCTTTGGCAGCTTTTTCAATCATCTCTTTCAGCTTGCAGGCGCCGTCTAAAATTGAAAACTGGGAATGTAAGTGCAAGTGAATGAAATCAGCCATTTAATGAGTCGTTGGAGGTAAGTAATGCTTCACAATTATGATGTTTTGCGAAGAGAAGGAAATCCATCTGTACAGTTTGTAAAAGTACAGAAAATCAACCCGGAATTTTTGATGTTGATAAATATTGACCTGCCTTTTTTGCAATGCTTTCTGCCAGCGTGCAATTGGATTATTTCTGAGATTGTTTTCAACATCATAGATTTTTTTCTTTTGGATTCCAGCTGGGACACTGTCTATGATTTATTTTTTGACAATCCTTGGTTGTTTCGAAAAAAATGTCGACTTTTGCACCCCTTAATCAATAAACCAATAGTATCATTTAAACAATTCATTAACAAATGCCAGCAAAAATCAGATTGCAGAGAAAGGGTAAAAAAGGACAACCTTTTTACCACATTGTCATCGCGGATGGTCGTGCACCACGGGAAGGAAGATTCATTGAAAGAATTGGCACCTACAATCCTCTTACACGTCCCGCAGAAATTGAAATCAACTTTGATAAAGCCATTGGTTGGCTGCAAAACGGAGCTCAGCCTACCGATACGGTAAAGGCTATCCTCGCCTACAAAGGTGTTTTATACAAAAGTCACCTCTTAAAAGGTGTAAAAAAAGGCGCTATGACCCTCGAACAGGCTGAAGAAAAATTCGAAGCCTGGCTGAAAGAAAAGCAGCAGAAGATCGCAAGCAAAGTGAATGAAGTTGCTCTCACAAAGAAAGAAGCCAAGAAAAAGCAGATGGCTTATGAGATCGAGGTGAACGAAGCCAAGGCAAAATCCGTAGCTAAAAAACTGGCCAAAGAAGCTGAAGCAGAAGCTAAAGAAGCAGCAGCTGAAGTAGCCGAAGAGCCTGTAACCGCGGAAGCAACAACCGAACATCCGGTCGCCGAAGAAGCTCCTGAAAGCCCCACAATGGAGGCAGAAGCTGCTCCTGAAGAACCAAAACAGGAATAACCCGGGTCTCTTCTTTTGTTCCCATGAACAAAGATGATTTTTTTTACCTTGGGAAAATCCTGAAAACGTTCGGAAACAGCGGTCATGTCATTGCTTACCTCGACGTTGACCAACCCGAAAACTATCAAAAAATGGAATCCGTGTACATCGGCATAGACGATGACCGGGTTCCTTTTTTTATCAGGTCAGTTGAACTGCGCCCCAAGAACCAGGCCATCCTGTTGTTTGAAGATACCCTGACTGCACAGGATGCAGAAATTTACGAAGGAAAAGAGTTGTATCTCCCGATATCCCAGCTTCCCAAACTGGAGGGAAATAAATTCTACTATCACGAGATCGCTGGATTTACAGTTATTGACAAGACTCACGGAAACATCGGGTTCCTGAAGTCCGTGATGGATCTTCCAAGACAATCCCTGTTACAAATTCAATCCGGGAATAAAGAGATCCTGGTTCCGCTGACAGATGAGATCCTGCTCAAAGTCGACCGCGATAAAAAAGAACTGCAGATCGATGCCCCTGAAGGACTGATTGAAATTTACCTTTAGCTTTCATGGCTTTTCGATTCAAACAATTCAGCGTGGAAGACCAGCAAAGCACCCTGCGTGTTGGCAGTGATGCTGTGCTCCTGGGTGCATGGGCCTCTGTTGCTGATGATTCCAGCATCCTTGAGGTCGGGACCGGTTGCGGTGTGATCTCCCTGATGCTGGCTCAACGGTCAACAGCCCGGATCGATGCCATTGAAATTGATGAGCCATCCTTCCTCCAGGCCCGTGAAAATTTCGGAGCAAGTCCATGGAACAAATCGCTTCATCCCATGCTAATTTCCCTGCAGGAATTCGCAAGAAATACGAGCGAAAAATATGATCACATCCTGACTAACCCACCATTTTTCCGGAACTCGCTTAAATCTTCTGACCCGGTCAGAAACACCGCGAAACACGAAAACAAGCTGACACACGATGACATCCTTCAATCGGCGATCCACCTGCTGGGCAGGAATGGTAAGCTTACACTGATACTTCCGCCAAGGGAAGGACAAGTATTTACTGAAATGGCATCCGGGATGAAACTTTTTCTTACCAGAGAAACAGAGATCATACCAAAAACAGGCAAACCCGTGAACCGGAAGCTAATGGAGTTCTCATGCATTCCTCCTTCCCGTTTTATCTCAAACCAGCTCACCATAAGGCTTGAGGATGACACATACACACAGGAATACCGAGAATTTACGGGGTCCTATTATTTTTCACTGAAATAGGGAAAAATCATTTTAAACCTTATTTTTGCTATTCAAACACCTTCCTAATGAAACTGAACAGAAGGAACATCCTCATTTGCATTTTATCTGCCGTATTCATCCACTTGTTTTTCTTTTCATCAGTTGCAGCGAAAAAGCCGCTAACAATCGCTGTTACCAAGGTGAGTCCCAATTATATCAACTGGCTTAAAAGAGCGGACACAGCAGTAATTATTGTTGACATGTACAGTTTCAGTATAACTGAAGCTGTAAAAAAGCTTGAAACCTGTTCAGGACTACTGATCACCGGGGGCGAAGATATTCTTCCTGCATTTTATCATAAACCGGAACTTGAAAAATATTGCCAGGATTCTGATGTCCGGAGGGATTCATTGGAAATTGCCCTTATTGAAAAAGCCTTATTCCTGAAAATGCCTGTTTTCGGCATCTGCCGGGGTGAACAAATCCTGAATGTCGCACTGGGCGGAACACTGATTGCCGATATTCCAACGTACTTTTCGCATCATGATAAACCAAAGGTACTTCATCAGTGTGATGATTATCTCAAGTGCTATCATTCCGTCAATGTTGTGCCAGGAACAGTGCTAAGTTCAATCATAGCTGCCGGTTCGGGTTCTGTGGCATCAAACCATCACCAGGCTGCAGGAACCCTTGCACCCGGAATCCGGTGCAATGCAAGATCGGAAGATGGACTTACGGAAGGCATCGAATGGCAACTGCCCGCAGGTAAATCCTTTATGATCGGGGTTCAGTGGCACCCGGAAAGAATGGAGAATAAAAATGATTTTTCAGGAAAGTTGCTTCAGGAATTTTTTCTTCAGGTAACAAAATACAGTGATTCACAAAAAACACTACAAAAATGACAACGATTCACGATTACTGGTTGCATGGTATCACAGTCTTTATGGGATTTCTTGCCATGCTGAACCCGGTTGGAAACCTGCCTGTATTTGTTGGAATGGTTAAGGACTTCGATGAAAAGACACAAAAAAAAGTTGCGCGGAAATCAGTCCTGGTGGCTTTTTCACTCATTGCAATTTTCAGCATCTTTGGTCATATCATTTTCCGCCTGTTTGGGATTACGTTGCCTGCGTTCCAGATTGCCGGCGGGTTGATCGTCTTTGTGATGGGATACAATTTATTGAATGCAGCCGATTCTCCCATGCATTCGCAGGCATTCACCAGCAGGCAGGATATGCTGAAGAAAGCCGAAGACATGGCGATCACACCGTTAGGAACGCCCCTGCTCGCCGGACCCGGAACTATTTCGGCCGCCATGAATTTTGTCGGGGCAGAGAAATCCGTTATCAATGCGGTTCTTGTAATTTCCATATTTGCAATTATGTGCATGATCACATATTTCCTCTTTGTTTCAGGAAAAACCGTATTCAAACACATCAACCCGGGGATCCTCAAGGTCGTCACACGGGTGATGGGATTGATCCTTTCAGTTATTGCAATCCAGATGCTGATCAATGGAATTGAAGGCACCATTCATCTTTTTCAAACAAATGGAATATGAGGATGAATAAACTGAAGCCAGTTTGTTTCCTGCTCATCCTGGTATTCCTGCTGCCATCATGCAAAAACACCAAAACCGAATACTGGCCTAACGGACTCCTGAAATCGGAAATTCAGATAAAAAACAATCTGTATCATGGCCATGCGGTTTTCTGGTATGATAACGGAAATAAAGAACTGGAGTGCTATTATGAAAAGAATGTCCTGCAGGGGCCGATGATCCGCTATTATCCAAACGGCCAGAAAAAAGAAGAATTCTACTACAACATGGGAAAACTAGACGGGTTGGCTGTAACCTGGTACACGGATGGTGCAAAATCTTCCGAAAGCACATTTATCAATGGTTTGATGAATGGCCCCTACCATGAATATTATCCCGATGGAGCTGTCATGGTTGACGGTCACTACCTGGGCGGGAAGTTTGCAGGGAAATGGTTTTATTATGACAGCAGCCAGAAGATTGTCGGAATCGGGAATTTTGATCTTGGGGCCGGGATACAAAAAGGGTTATTCGCCAATGGCAATGTGCGGAAAGAGGTTCATATCAAGAATAACGTGAAAGATGGAGAGGAAATCGATTATGATGTTACAGGGAAGATCACATCGATAAAGATCTTCAGTAAAGGAGTGCTGAAAGAAAATCTTAAGAAGTGACAATTCATTTGATCAGCCATCAATTTCTGATTCACATTAAACTGTATAACATTTACCAATAAAGGGAAAAAAGTCCCTGTTTCATTTGGTTAATCATCTGAAACCAATTATTTTTGCGCATTCACTCTGAATTTATTCCTCATAATTCATATACAATCTTTTTATCAATCACAAAAACACAATCAAGATGAACTTAGAGAAAATCATGAACGACCTGGAGAAAAAGAATCCGGGTGAAGTTGAGTATCTTCAGGCAGTTCGGGAAGTCCTGGAATCAATTGAAGAGGTTTACAATGAAAATCCTCAGTTTGAGTCTGCCAACATCATTGAGCGGCTGGTTGAACCAGACAGGATCCTGACGTTTAAGATCAGCTGGGTTGATGACAGCGGAAAAGTCCATGTAAACAGGGGGTTCCGCGTTCAGTTCAACAATGCGATTGGTCCTTATAAAGGCGGTTTGCGTTTTCACCCCAGTGTTAACCTCAGCATCCTGAAATTCCTGGGATTCGAGCAGATTTTCAAAAACAGCCTGACAACACTTCCGATGGGCGGTGCAAAGGGCGGTTCTGATTTTGATCCCAAAGGCAAATCAAATGCTGAAATCATGCGTTTCTGCCAGGGATTTATGATGGAGTTATGCAAAATCATCGGCCCGGAAACTGACGTACCTGCAGGAGATATTGGTGTTGGCGGAAGAGAGATTGGATTCCTGTATGGCATGTATAAGAAGCTGGCCCGCGAAAATTCCGGCGTATTGACCGGGAAAGGTCTGAACTGGGGCGGCAGTCTCATCCGCCCGGAAGCAACCGGTTTTGGCGCAGTCTATTTTGCAAAAGAAATGCTTGCAACAAAAAAGCAGACTTTTGATGGAAAGATCGTAGCTGTTTCTGGCTTTGGCAATGTTGCATGGGGTGCCGTGCAGAAAGCAACCGAACTGGGTGGGAAAGTTGTTACGATCTCCGGTCCTGACGGGTATATTTATGATCCGGATGGTATCTCCGGTGAGAAGATCAATTACATGCTGGAGCTCAGGGCATCGAACCAGGATATCGTAAAACCTTATTCATACGAATTCCCGAATGCAAAATTCCACCAGGGAAAACGCCCGTGGGAAGTAAAATGCGACATCGCGCTTCCATGTGCAACCCAGAATGAATTGGGGAAAGAAGACGCACAAACCCTGATCAAAAACGGCGTGATCTGCGTTGCTGAAGGAGCAAACATGCCAAGCACACCCGAAGCGGTGGAATTATTCATCGAGCACAAGATCCTCTTTGGGCCGGGTAAAGCCGTAAATGCAGGTGGTGTTGCCACATCTGGACTGGAAATGTCACAGAATGCTATGAAACTGAGCTGGCCTTTGAAAGAGGTTGACCATCGCCTGCATGAGATCATGTGCAGCATCCATGAATCCTGCGTGAAATACGGTAAAGATAAAGACGGCTATGTGAACTATGTAAAAGGAGCCAATGTTGCCGGCTTCCTGAAAGTTGCAAACGCCATGCTGGATCACGGCGTGATTTAATCCTGCCTTACCAGAAACATGAAATCCCGGCCTACGTCGGGATTTTTTTTTACTTTTGTTTGGCCACAAGAAGGACAAAATCATGTTATTTGCACAACCACTTTTTTTCATTGCACTGATTACTCTTTCCATTCCTGTTATCATACACTTGTTCAATTTCAGGAAATACCGGAAGGTCTATTTTACTAATGTCCGGTTCATCGCCGAGATCAAACAGGAAAGTAAAAAAAGGAACCAGCTCAAGCATTTGCTTATCCTGATCGCCCGTCTGCTGGCAATCTCCTGCCTCATCTTCGCATTTGCGCAACCCTATATTCCATCGCCTCTTCAACTAAAAAAACTGTCCGGGAAACAAGCCATCAGCATATTCATCGACAACTCCTTCAGCATGGAAGCACTTTCGACTTCGGGAAGACTCCTCGATGAGGCAAAAATCAAAGCCATCGAAATTGCCGATGCATTTAAATCTTCCGATCTTTTTCAGTTGGTTACAGTTGATTTCGAAGGCCGTCACCAGCGCTTCGTAAGCAGGGATGAATTCCGGAATCTTGTTGATGAAGTCAAAGTGACACCTGCCGTCAGGTCCATGAGTGAGATCACAAGACGTCAGTCCGATTTGTTGAACCGCGTTCATGATGCCAACAAAATCTCATACATCATTTCCGATTTTCAGAAATCCACTTCAGGGCTCGAAAACCTTAAACCCGATACATCCACCACATGGTTCTTCGTTCCTGTCGAAACCGACAGAAAAAACAACCTCTATATTGATTCCGTCTGGTTCGATAATCCAAGCCAGCAGCCAAACCAACCCGTAAAACTGAAAGTAAAGATCAGGAACAGTGGTACTGAGATGCTGGAGAAAATACCACTCAGGCTTACCATCAACAATGTCCGGAAGACCGTTGCAAGTTTTACAATTGACAAGGAAGGAGAAGCCGTTGTATTGTTATCCTATACCAATAATATTTCGGGAATCCAATACGGAATACTGGAGATCACAGATTACCCGGTTACATGGGATGATACGTTCTTCTTCTCGTATACCATCTCCCCTGCCATTCCGGTCTTATGCATCAACGACAGCAAAGAAAATCCTTTTCTGCAGGCTTTGTTCCTTACTGACTCAGCCTTCCTTTACCGCAATGTAAATAAAAAACAGCTGGACTATTCCTCTTTCGGGCGCTACCCGTTGATCATAGTAAACAACCTTACGGAATTCTCTACGGGATTCAACCAGGAGATTGCACGCTATGTAAGGAACGGCGGGAACATCCTGGTCTTTCCATCCGGAAAAACAGACCTGGCAAGC
>TBL_comb47_HYPODRAFT_10004219_pt1 | contig 16593 bp, 20 predicted proteins | sample TroBogypolimnion_40_FD_10682 | JGI IMG/M metagenome (IMG submission 10682)
GGATGAATATGGCGTTCATGAAAATAAAGAGCGTCTCGATATTTGTCACGGTATTCTTCGTATCCACCGTCAAGCAGTGTTTGGGCCACATCCAAGCTCGCATCCCAGCGAGCATCGTTTTTGCGAATATTACGAGCATGTTCACATCTCCAACTGAACTGACAAATTGCATGACTTGTCCATACTGTTACAGTCTCGCGCACTTGACGAGTCTTCTTGAAGACAACACCCTCGGTCACGGTGTGTGTACGTGTGACTTTTTTGGGTACGCTGAAATTGGTGCGTTGGTCAACAACACCACAAATGGTTGCGGGGAAAGTTCCACTGCGGCTTCTGTTGATAGTAACAAGGCCCACTGCCGCTTTGCCTTCTTCGGATTCACTACCAGCTTCGTAATAGATGTTACGTGCTAGACAGTCGAGGTCTGATTGTTTGCCGACCTCTTTCGCATGACCGGGTGCCATTACGGTCAGGGCGATGATTGATATGATGAGGTTAATCATCTTTTTCATTTCGTCCTCCTTAAGTTAAAATGCCCTTAATTAAAAGGGCATAAGTTTATATAACCAGCAGAAAAACAAGTTATATGTGCATATAACGGGTTATCTGCTATGTTAATGGTAGTTCAGTGTGCTGTTAATGAAAATTATATGCACACATTATGCCGCAATTGCCGCTTGGGCCTTGTCCAATGCACCGCTGCTAGACGGTACTGATGCGGCTGCTTGTAGCATCTTGTCCCTGGCAGCATCGGCTGCATTGCTGGCCGAAGTTTCATTGGCAATTGCTGCTTGATAGTTTGCCTTGTTTGCATCAAGCGTAGCACGGTCCACTGAATCCAACAGTGCCTGCTTGGCAGTAGCTCTTGCCGCTTGAGCCGACTTAAGCGCACTCTTTGCTGATTGATATGCTTGCAACAAACCGTCAAAGTTTGCAGCATTGGCATCACTCAAGGCCTGTGTGGGGTTGCTGACTGTGGGCGGTGTCTTGCCCATTGCTGCCATTTGTGCAACATTCTTGCCTTCGCCCAGTGCTGCTTTGATGGCGTCACCTGTCAAGTCTGGGGTTGCGGCACCGTTGAATATATCGTTGTGCCCTAACTGTAGCTTATCTACACCAAAACTGTGTAATTTACTGGCAAAAGCAAGTATTTGTGTTGAGCCCAACGGGCTGGTGGGTGGACTACCCAAGTTGACTCCGGCCAAGGACAAATTGTTATTTTCAAGCGAGATATGACTGGTTACATTGGTCATTGAGGTATTGATACTGGCCAACGCACTGGCCAAATTGGGGTTACCTGCTGCCTGTGCATTGAATGTGGCCGCTGCACTTTGTAATGCAGTCAGTGCAGTACTAATTCCGCTGCCCTTTAATATAGCAGTTTGCAAGTTTTGCATGGCCGCTGCCAGCGACTGCCCTTGTCCGCTAGTGACAATGCTGTTGACTTGATTACCAGCCGCAGCAAAATCTGCTGTGTGTTTGCCACTCAAACTGCCCAACATGTCAGTCATGCTGGGAGTACCAAAAGGACTGGATCCTGATCCCAAAATAGGTCCCAGCGCACTACTAACGCTTTGCGGTACTAGACTTTTTAGTTGTGATAGATAAGGGCCCACTTGAGTCTGAACACTACCAAACAAGTTTGCCGCACTCATGTTGTCCAAGGGCACACCGATGTTGGTCATGGTATTGCCCAAACTTTTTAATCCCTCCAGTCCAGATCCAGGGTTGATACCCAATGCTGCACTTGCCCCTGGCGGCATCATAATGGTTGGATCCAATAGATCGTTCAAGGTTTGAGGATTGCCGGCAGGGTTTGCGCCAGTTTGTGAAATGATCTTTTGTAAGTCACTGCCCTTTATATTACTGAAAATAAAGGTCAATGGGCCATCAGTAATGGTTGCGCCGGTTTCTCCCAAGTTGGCAATAGCATCATCGATACCGTTACTGGTTGTTAATCCCTGTTTTTTTAGACCAAGGTACAATCCTCTAGGAGTCAATGATTGCGGATTACTAAAATCCAGTAAAGAACCAAAATTCTTCAATCCGGCACTGACCTGAGTCATACCTTCTTTTAGCGAAGCTCCTGCTACACTGGCTTGTCCTTTAAGCAGTGCTGCGGGGTCTAAGTTTGCACCAATTCCGCCAAATGCATCATTTTTGGCTTTTGCAGCCAAGGCTCCTAAGCCGGGCACAAGACTGGTCAATCCACCACTGTTGGCGTCTGCAAAGCTGCTTATTCCAATACCTAGATCACCAAAACTCTTGTCACCAAATTGCATCAGTGCTGCGCCGTATTCGGCACTGGCACTGCCCAGTGCTGCACTGGCACTGTGTAAACTGATAAAAGTTTTAACATCGGGGGCCATGCTGGCAGCTTGACTCGCTGCTGCTGTGGCAGCGGATGCAATGTTTGTAAATGCACTGGGTAAACTACTAAGGGTGTCGCCTAGACCAGCAACGTTGGCAACGTTGGCCTGTAGGGTTGCAATCAATCCAGTAATTGAGTTTGACGAAGCACCCGTGATTTGTGCGGTCATGTCGGGGTTGACCCCGATGCCATTGCCGTTTGCCATGCCCTGTGCTGCGATTAATACTGTTGGAGTTATTGCCATACAAATATTTAACCAATTTTAACGTCACTGGCACCACTGGTGATGGTTCCTGGTGAGTTTTTACCTGGATCTTTGGTGTGTTTTTCTGTAGTGCTGCCCACTACTGCCACCGGGCTTCCATTGATTTTTACTGTGTCAACAACACCGCCTGTAATGGCAACACCGTCGTCCATGGTGCTGCCCTTTACTGCCACATAGGCACCGTCAATACGCACAGAGTCCGACACTGCCGATGTTATGTTATGCCCAAAGTTGTCAGGGTCACCTTTACGTGCTGCCGGTGAGCCCATTACTTGATGATTCCTGCAGGTGCTGTCACAATGCCCGTGGTCATTTGTGTGTAGTGTGGTTTGAGCTCGTCAGTGGTCAGCGCTGTCATCATGACATGCTGTGCTCTTAATACAACATTGGCCTTGTCTTTGCCAGTCATGAGACTGGGGAACAGGCCCACGCCCTTCTGGCTTGGTACCACAGTCATGGGATTGGAAACTGTATAGTCTGCCCCAACTGAACTTTCAACAACGCTTTCCACTGTGCCAACGATTTCATCGCCGTTGACCATTTTGAATGTGACTAAATCGCCCACTTCAATTTTGCTTGATTTATTGATTAACATGTTCGCTTTCAAAGTATTTTTTAAGTTCTGTAAATCCACCGATGAGTTTTTCATCTAAAAAGATTTGTGGAACTGTACGTGCTGTAGGAACTGCTTCTAGTAGATCCTCTTTGGTATATCCATCGCCGATCTTGCGTTCTTCAAATGCGATATCTTTTGCCTTCAACAATGCCTTTGCTTGATCGCAAAATGGGCAATGATACTTACTCCATACTACTGCTTTCATCTAGTTCTCCTTATACTGCGTATGTTTGTTTAAAAATGTCTGCCTTGACTACACCGTAGTCGCCAGGGCCGTGTTTAACTATATAGTCATTTCCCTTGGTGTAGTTTAGAGTTTCGCCCCAACTTGTTTTAACTGCACCATCATGGTCAGCAAGTTTGGCCATCTTCATGATCTTTTTGGGTGTGCAAATGCCATTGCCCAGATCGTCTTTGAGTTCGGCAAACTTTTCTGGGGGTACGGGATAGCGTTCACCTTTTGGTCCAGTGAGGATATAGTAGCCAGCTTTGTAGTTTACAGGACCTTCTAGTGTTTGAATAGTCCCGTCTTGTTGTGCAATCTCATAACGTTCCTGTGCTGGCTTTTTGTATGTTTCAAAACCGTCTTTGAACCAAGCATCGTTTAGTACGTCTTCAAATAAGTTTAGTAGGTTTCTCATAAGTCGGGCAACTCGTCGTAGTCTAGTACATCACTCATGACACCAATCACATAGCTGGTGCTTTCACTTTCCTGCAATGCTGTCTGCTTCTTGCTAGTGTCTGTGTGTTTGTTGAACCATGGGATAGGTGTTGTCTTGGGTGCTGTGGCTTGGTACTTGATACCAATATCTGCCAATGCACCACGTGCTGTATAGTCCACAAAGTCACACAAGATGTTTGCGTTAAGACCAATCACAGGACCCTTCTTGAACAGGTAGTGTGCCCAGGCTTTTTCTTCACGGATCACATCCATGTACAGTGCGTAGACTTCTTGCTCGCATTCGGTTTTGATGGCAGCAAAGCGTGGATCTTCTTTAACTACTTGGTTAATGAGATAGGCAGTCCAACCCTTGTGTAACAGTTCGTCTTGCAAGATTAAACTGATGATGTTGCCATTGCCCATGAAGATTCTGTTTTCCACCATGGCCAAGCTCGTAGCAAAGCTGACCATAAAACGGAACGCTTCCAAGGCATAACTGGCGTGTAAGGCCATGTAAATGGCTCGGATATGTTCCTTTTCAGTCACTTCCATGCCTAGTTCTTTGCGACAGTTAACTTGATGTAGTGCATCATAGTAATCACCAACACTTGATGCCATGTCAATGATCTCTTGTGTGTCGTGAATGGTGTTGAACACTTCTTTGGGCACATTGTAGATGTTGCGAATGATGTGACTGTAACTGCGTGAGTGAATGTTGGTTTCAAAGAAGGTCCAGTTGTACACCAAAGCCTCCAGTTCAGGCAAGCTGATCACCGGCGCAAACACCTGACTTGGACCACGTCCTTGCAAACTGTCTAATGCCGTTTGACGTAGCAAGTTACTGGTGAAGATGTGCTTGACTGCGTCACTAGCATCCTTAAAGTCTGCTGCGTCTTTAGTCAATGACACCTCTTCGGGTACCCAAAAGAAGCCACGTGCCGTTGTTTCAAAGTTGGCAATTTTTGGATACTTGACTTCTTCAAAGCGTTGGATAGTTACAGGTCCCGCTTCATCAAGAAACATCTTGCGACTAAGGTAATCTGTTTTAGTTGAGAGATTATATTGTTGTTTTGACATTTATATGTTGTTCCTTGCGTGATATTCTTTCATTGCTTTACTATGTTGTTCGCACCATTCTTTGGTTCGTTTGCGACCCTTCATCGCTTTGCTTTGATTTAGTTTGTGTTCTTCGGACTTCTTTTTTCCTTTTAGTGGTGAGGGTCTGACATAAGGTTCAACACTATCAGTAAAAGTATATCTAAGTTGCTTGTTTTTACAGTGTCCAAATTTTCCTTCTGCGGTGTACTTAACATTTGACGCATTTGTTTTTAACTCTTTGGCACATTCAACCATAGAACTATATGTTTTATAATACGAACCATCCAGATTATACGCATGAATTTCAATTCTTTTTTCTATCGCAGATTCTTTGATGCCTACTGTTATATTGTCTATATTACTTATATCGTGCTTCTTACCTAACATTCCTTTTGGATGACCATTTTCAACGATCCATTGTTTCTGTTGCAATGATGCTCTCCTTCTCAACCAACCAAATAACTTATTATTTGCTCTTTGTTGTGTATGATGAGTTGTCATTAGCATCACTGCTTTTACCAATGGTAAAGACTTTGGATATATCTTTACTAATAATTGATGTGCTAAGAAATGCTCCTCTGGAGTTAATATCGCTAGATTAGTAACATCGTCAGTTCCACCAAGACACCTAGGGACAATGTGGTGTTTTTCAACATATCCCTCAAGTGTTCTAGTTTTACTTCTTTCCATAAGTTTATCGTAGTGTTTTTTGTAGTTCATACTATTATTTATCTAATAAACAATAATATTACTATTTATTACTTTACAACTTGCAACTTTCGCAGGAATCTTCATCATCAAAGTCAATAATTTCTAGTGGTCCAGCTGGTGCATCTTCTTGTTGCTTGCTACCAGCTTTATTCACGAGGCTATAATAAAAGGTCTTAATTCCCCACATGTGTGCCTGCATCAAGTTTTTAGCAATCAGTGTAGTTGGCACTTTACGATCTGGGAAGTTGGCCGGGTTATAAAAAGTATTAGTCGAAATAGATTGATCCATGTAAGCAGCAAGTACAGCACTGGTTTTCAAGTAACCTGTACAGTCTGTTTGATCCCACATGAGTTGATACTTGTTCTTTAGTTTAGCATATTCAGGCACAACCTGTACTAGTGAGCCGGCTTTTGATTCTTTGACGCTGATCAACTGCATGGGCATTTCAATACCGTTTGTGCTGTTGATAACAACGCTGCTAGACTCTACAGGAGCAATGGCCATCTGTGTGGCATTACGCACACCATATGCTCGCATGTTGGCACGTAGTGTTTCCCAATCCAGTTCGGGTGTAAAGTCTGTTAATTCATTGACACCTTTTGCACGTAGTTCCCACGGGAATACACCTTGACCGTAACGTGTTTTATCACTGTGCAAACAAGCACCACGTTCTTTTGCTAATTCAACTGACGCTTCGGTTAGATAGTAAGCCTGATGCTCTGCCCAGGTTTTAACGTCATGTAGTGCGTCTCGCTCGCCATACTTGTAGTTGCGTTTGGCGTGCCAGTAAGCAAGGTTCGTAACGCCAATCCCAATCGGACGAATTTCATCGTTGGACAATTTAGATTGTATAGAAAGGAAATCCTGGTAGTCAAGAATATTGTTGAGGCTTCTGTGAAGAATTCTACAAGCACGGCGCATGTCCTCAGGATTGCGGAAGGCACCCCAATTGATGCTACCAAGGGTGCAGAGCGCGATGCGTCCAGTATCATCGTCCAGTCGTTTAAAAGATTTCGTAGGTAAGAGAATTTCACAGCAGAGATTACTTTGATAGATTGTGTGATATTCGGGATCAAAAGGTCCTTGGTTCATCACGTTGTCAATAAACACAAGATAGATACGTCCTGTGTCGGTGCGTTCTTTTAAGATACCACTCTTAAAAACTTCCTCGGCTGGCATAGACTTTTTACGTAGACCCGCTTGCTTTTCATACTTGACATACAGCTCTTCAAAAAGCGCAGTATTTTGGTAGAAGGCGTTATATAGATCCGGTACTTCGTTAGGGTCAAAGAACGTGATATCTTGTTTGTTTCTAAATCTACGCCAGAAAAAAGCAGAAAGCACCACCCCGTAGTCCATATGTCGTACACGGGTTTCGTCGGTTCCTTGATTGTTCTTGAGCACAATAAGATCATCGAATTGATGATGCCAGATGGGATAAAAAACAGTGGCACTTGCATTACGAATACCTCCTTGACTGCATGAGCGTAGATCGCCAAACCATTTCTTCAAGAATGGAATCATGCCAGTGTGCATGATTTCGCCACCGCGAATGGGAGCGCCCAATGGACGTAGGCGACCAATCTCTAAACCAATGCCGGCACGTTTACTGGCATACTTGGCCATCATTTCACCAGACGCGAAAATACTATCCAAGTCATCATCGCTGCGTATAAGAACGCAAGAGCTAAATTGTTTTGTTGGAGTGCCAAGACCAGCAAGCACTGGAGTAGCAAGAGTAAAGAGCCCATCGGAAGCGGCATTGTAGTATTCCTTTATGTAACGCATACGGGCCGAGTTTGGCTCTTCTTTGTGGAATACAGTGGCCGCTGCCACCATGTATCTAATTTGTGGCGTTTCATAAACTTCTTTGGTTGAACGATTGCGTACTAGATACTTTTCAATCAGTTGTTCCACGGCAGCATAGCTGTATTCTTCGTCCTTGCTGTGGTCCAGCATGGCATCCATGCGGTCCCAATCTTCTTTGGTGTACCACTCTAGTAGTTCAGGAGTGTAAAGTCCTGTGGCCACGTTCTTAACGACGATACTGTATAGGCTGGGTACAGTATAGTCTCCGTAGACGTCTTTACGCAACATACTTAAACGTTGCTTACCTGCCACGTATTGATAGTTAACGTGTCCAACGTCAGGATTAGACTCAACATCAATCAAGTCTACAATCGCTCGTAGTGTGATCTCGTCAATTTCCCTTGTTGTAATTCCATCATAAAAGTGTGGTTGACTTTTAATCTCTATCATGCTCTGACTTACATCAGCAATGCCTGCACAAATTTTTGTAATCTGTGCTTGCCACTTTTCAACTGCTAATGGCTCTTTACGGCCACTTCGTTTCGTGACTTGAATGTTACTCATTGATACCTCTTATTGTAATTTTAATTCTGTGCTGCTATAACGCCGCTTTAATACTAACTTGTTTTCGACCTGTTGAATATTTACAATCGCTGCGTCAAGGAAATTAATAACATATTTCCCCTTGTCAAAAACAGATAAGTTATAGACATATCCTGTTTCGGGATCATTATATACGCATAGTTCCATGGGCAACTGTCCATGAGCACTATAAGCAATAGTATACAACATTCCCAAGGCTTTTGCAACATCACAGTAATAATTTTCGGCAATTAAATCCCAAGCCGTGGGCCATGACGCAGGATCTGCTGGATCCAAATAGTAAGCGTTGTAGGGACAGTCGCGCCAAAATTCGGCAACGGCCAGTATAGCCTTTTCAAGGGGCAAGGCGCCCAGGCTCAATCGAAAAGCACGCCAACGAGACACACGCTCGCTGGGATCTAGTTTCCACATGTTAACTGATGTACTGTGTTAGGTTGTATTTTAAGGTGGCTGCAGTGGTTACGCTGCAACTGAATGTACCAGTATTGTTGATGTAAATGTTACCACCCAGGCTGGTGCCAGTTTCAGTATAGTCGTCTTCAAAAGTGACTGCACTGCCGGTGTTGGTAAACTTCACTGTACCAAAACGGTATGCGCTGCCATTGTCCAGTTGATAGCTGATGGCTCCGGTACCTGTAGACAGTGTACCCACTGTAGTTGGGGCACCAGTGGGAATGGCAGTCACAGTGGTTACACTAGTTTGCAGCTTGCCCACAATAACTCCTGTGGGACCAGTAGTGGTAGTACCACCAAGACTGGTGAGGTTACCATTGATGCCGATACTGCGAATACTGTTTACACTACCATAATAGTTGTTGAGTGTTGTGATGCCGTTAACTGAGTTGCTGGCAAAGTAGGCCACATTACTGAGAGAGTCAAAGTAACTGTTGTCAATACGCACAGCACTAACTCCCGCACCCTGTACAACAACGTTGACACCGGCCGCCGCATACGTGAAACTACAGCCTTCTAATGTGATGCTGCGAGTGCTTTGTACGCTGTCAGTGATGAATACCAAGTTGTTGACTGTGACTCCTGCTGTGGTGTTGCCACGGAAGCTACAGTTCACGATACGAGCATTACGAACGCTGTCCAGTGTCAATAAACTGCTGGTGATTAAACTGGCATTGCCGCTTTGTTGGAATGCCATGTGCTCGATCAATACATCACGTGCCAGTGTTGACCCAGTTCCGTTGAATTGACTATCTGTAGTTTGGAAAATAGGAGCCGATACATTGCTGGTTACAAGTACAGTGTTTTGTCGCCCGTCGCCACGCAGTGTAGCATATGGTGGTACCAAGATGGGGGCAGTGATTAGATATGTTCCTGCAGGAATATTAATTGTTCTACGTACAGTGGGCGTACTGTCGTTGTAAGTGGTGCTGTAGATCTGTTGCAAAGCACGTTGAATAGCAGCGGTATCGTCAGCGATGCCATTGCCCAATGCTCCAAAGTCTCGCACGTTGACAATTTCGTCCAGCTTGTATTGCAGTGTTTGTGTGATGGGGTGAGCACTATCAGGCCCGGTCAATACTGTATAACCGGCTGCTGCACCTTGGTAAGTGTAAAGCCCAATCAGGCCCAACAAGTTACTGTGTTGAGTTAAAATTTCAGTCACGCCCTGTGTGGGTGCGCCTTCAGTGAATGTGCCGTTACCAATGTACAAACGTTGGCTGTCAATGCTCCAACCCATCTCTGCTGAAGCTAGTTGTGGTAAATCTTGTTGTAAACCACGTCGAATCTGTATGCGTGAAATCTGGACGATTGCCATGTTCTAAAACCTTGCTCTATTGTGTATTTAGCTTGTCAGGTAATAGAGCTCGACACGTTTCATCCACTCCGCAGTCCAGTAGTCAAACTCCGCGCCTTCAATGACAAATTCAAGGTATTCGGGTGTGGAATAGGTGTTATCTGGCTGTAATTTAGGCTGCACAGCCATCATAATTACACCTTTGCGTATTGAAGTTCCGTGTGTTTCATTGTGAGCTGCTGCGTATGCTGCCAACTGAATAAAGTAGTCGCCGATGTATTCACGCTTCTTGGGCTTGTTGCTCTGCTTGAAGTCGATAATGGCAGGTTGTCCCTGGTGTACTGCAATGCAGTCCGTAGTTCCTGCATACAATCCGCTGTAGTAAACAGGAACCTCGCTGCCCCAAAATTCATCTACTTGGCTCAATCCATTCAGTATAACTTCTGCCGCCATGAACCATGAGGGATGTGCAAACGGATTGGAGGGCAAGGGTTTCATATCATCACTGAGAATGTATGATTCAAGATAGCTGTGCATACGTGTGCCACGATTTGCTGCTTCTGTGGTAATCTGCTGTGCTCGTTGCTCGCCCACTGCCCGGCGCCAGTTTTGCAGAGCTTGTTTTGATTCTTCGCTTTTGGTTCGATCTAGGATTGTGGTAACACTGGGTACTTTGCTACCGTCGGGAAGACAATAGTGTCTTTTGCCATCAACAGATTCTCGTTTGATGGCGGCATAGTTGTATTTGGATATAATCATGATTTAATATATTCATTGTACACTATCTTGTTCTCTTCTGCAATAGCATACATGCGATTTAATTTGTCTATTCGCTCTGGATCGCTGTACAGTCTGTCAAGACTTTCAAGCATGTTGTCAATACGTTTTACTGGTATGCTCTCTTGATCATAACTTTCATCAATTACATCAGCAAAAGTACGGAAACCCATGCGTTGCAAGTTGTCCAAACTGCCCTGTCCCGCAACCAAGACAAATGGTTTTCCTGTGGCCAAACATCGGGCAGTTTTCTCAGTGAACCAGTAGTTGGAGAATACATCAGTCTCGCTGACAACCTCTATGCAATACTGATTCCAAATGTTACTGTAATTGCGACAAGCCTCGGGCCATCCTATTGTGCCCGATTGATGCCCGCTGGTCAAATCTGATTCAAACGTGTGCGAGTAGAACCAGGCCAGCTCTTGACTATAGACGTTACTGAAGTTTCCATAGTGATAATCAATATCTCTCTTGTGCGGCTGAAAAATTATATAGTTGTCGTTGGGAAAATGTTGATCAATCTCGTAGGCAATACGCAGGCGTGTGGCATTGAATCTACCCAGGCTTGTTCCAATGAATTTTGCATTGGACAAGTCACGTACAATTTGTTCAGGCAAATAAGATTTGACACTGGTAAAAATGCCCAGCGACATGGGTATAAAATTAAATGTGCCAACTTGGTTGGTGTGGCACTGTATGCTCACCTTGTTGTGGGGAATGGCAAACAATTTGCACAGATATTCTAGATACTCAATGAAACCGGTTGCTGCAATATTTTCACCATCACACGCAACGGCATGTATACGCTGTCCCGCATAGTGTTTGCCAAAGATGTCCATGATGTGTTCTTTGCCGGTCATGGAAAAGTCTTTGTGTAGAATGTACTGTGTATCTATATAGATTACAGTATCAGTTACAGTTATGCACTGGGTTAGAGTTGTGCCATCAGATACTGTGACCATAGTTCATGTCCTTGTTCGGTTGGGTGACGGGTGTCTTCTTTGTTGCAATGTGTACAGTTATCCATCAGTGTTATTCTTTTTTCTGCTCGATCTATTATGTCCAGTACATCAGGATAGCGACGAGGTGAGTTCATGTAGCCAATATAGTCACTGACCACTAGATGTGTGTTGTTTTGTATTGTTTGATCCAACATGATCTCGAGCCAATTGTGTTTGCATGTTAACTTGTTGGGCGCGGAATCAGTGAAATTGTGAGACACCACAAACACCATGTGTGGGTAAGTTATTTTTAACTGTTCAATGGTGTTATATGCGTTGTTAACCATTGTTACCAATGCTGCCTGTTGCGTGGCATGTGAATGTAGTCCCCGCACATCTTCGTGTCTGCCTGATTCAGTCAGTGTTATTGTACATATCACATTGTGATGCTTGATGGTGGGCAGCAATTTTGACAACCAATCAAGCATCATGGTATTGGAACCGCCAGGCAAGGCCAAATTGATCCAGTCGCTGTTAAGCTGTGCGGACATTAGTGCGCCATAAACGTGTGTTAATCTGTAGTTGGTGTCGTCAACACCATTGCGTACCTTGGTACGGCCCAAGCTGTCGCCGTAGGTCCAACTGTCACCTACTGTTATTAATAATGTGTCTCGCCCCTCAATGCGTTCATAGTAGGGATTATTGATCATGGACCAAGCAGGTACTTCAAACATAATTTGTTAAATCCAATCTGTATAACTGTTGCCACTGTTTATAAACATAGTTTCTAAATATACGCTTATTATGGCGGCAACGATCAACGCATTGATTATATACCAGTGGTACGCTGTTGATTTTTTCTATTGCTGCTACTGCTACATCGGCATACTGTGATTGCTTTTCAGGATAGTGTGCTGACTCGTCAATTTGACTATAGTCAAACAAGTCCTCAAATATGTCAAACCCCTCGTCTTTGAGATACTGTCTCAGTGGTGCTTGTCCGTATACAAAGAAAGGACGCATACCTATAATGGGTTTCCAAGTCTTTTCGCTGGTAAAGAAGTTCATGGGATTGATGTTGTCAAACTCAGTTTCTGTTACTAGACACAGCAGGCTGCGATTCCATACATCAAGGCTACCAAGACTAAAAATATCATTACGTATCTGTGCTGATACAAAAGGATCGGCAGCACCAAGCTGACTGTACTCGTCATTGATGCCTTGATCGTGTGTGAACTCCTCATCAATGGCAATGGGGCTAACAGGATCGCCTAGACTGATATAGCCCACATCACGATAGGGCAATAGCCTATTGACTAGGTCAACACGATGCCCGTGCGGCTTACGATTCAAACAGATGAATTTACGCATGTCAGGCAGTGGTGACAACTGTTGTTCTGTGTAGTGCTGAAAGTATAGGTCGCACACCATGGCCCAAAAATCCATGCGATACTGTGCTGCATTGCCAAGTATTATGTATGGCACCCCGGATGTTTCAATCGCCTCAAACAGTTTTGGTACTGCAGGATCTACAAAGTTGTGACAAATAATAAAGTCAGGACTGCTGTTTTTTATAGAGTCTAGTAGATTGGTTTCATGTAGCCAGGTGGGATTAATAATCATTACACGATCAACTGTCAGTTGCTCACGTGCTTTGTTTTCCAATATTGAACGTATCAATTGTTCAACACGCCCGGCTCTCCATTCGTAGGGAAATCCGTTGTCCTGTTTAATAATTTCCATAAATTATATTGGTTATTTTATCTAGTGCGGCTTGCATAAAATCAGTTGACATTAAAAATTGTTTGTTATGTTCCACTATGGGCTGTATACGTGCCAGTATGTATTCCTGTGGTTGTGAGCAAAGCCAATTTACCTGTTCCATAGCAAGATCAAAGCGTAGGTCACAGTCCTCTACTAGATCATAACCTTCGTCAATTATTCCGTCAAATGTGCGAAATCCCATGCTGCGTAGATTGCGTAGGAATCCCTGTCCCGAAAACACTACAAACAATCTCTGTGCAGCAATGGGTTTGGCAATTTTCTCAGTAAAAAAACTGTATTCATTATCGTAATTGGTCTCGGCAACAATACTATAGGCAGTTTTATTATAGACCTCTAAGGGTATGATGTGACTTAGATTTACGTTGACCCCAAAATATTTTGCCGGGGCATTTGTGTTGCCTTCGGCTGCTGAAATCTCTGTGCCAGGTTCTAATATAAAACTGCTATGGTTGTAGATGTTGCCAGTATAAGATGGCATGTTGGGACGATAAGACATTATCACTTTGTCGTCAATTTTTTGTTTAATATTGTTGTAGATAAGAGTTCTGTGTGGTTTGGTCTCGCCAAGTAAAGCATCAAAGTAATAGGGTTTTACTTGATAAGGGGCAAGTGAATCTAACTTGTTGGGCAACTGATACTTGTAGATATTGCGTATACGGCTAAAAAAATCACCGTTGTTGATTTGTTTTACATTGATGTTATTGATAATACCACTGGTGACCCAATAGACATTAGTAACCGGGGCATAGGCACTGGTTAGCGCCATTGAGTCATGTAGCTCTGAATCAAAAATAAAAACAGCCAGACTGGCCTGGCTAACTGTTGTAATACGGTCTAAATAAGTTCTATATTCCCTAACGGAATAATTACATCCAAACTGTTGAAATGTTATAGCAATTTTCTTTTTGACTGTGCTAGACAAGTATTCGTCAAGGTTGTTTGTTATAGTATGTTCGATATTTAACGGAGTAAGAAAGGCTGTACTGCCGTTATCTATGTAAATCAGCATGATAAAGTAAGTTAGCAAAGACTGTTAATGTCGCTTCTTGTTTGATGGCGGCATAGTTATATTTGTTGACGATCATTAAATTCTAAAACTTTCCCCGCAACCACAACGGTCACGTTCATTGGGATTGCGAAATTCAAAACCCTCATTGAGGCCTTGCCGCACATAGTCCACTGTCATGCTGCGTAGGTAAACATCGTCTTTGACATTTACCAACACCACAAAGTTGGGCTGTGCATAATTTATTGTGTAAGGGTCTGCGGTGTATTCTTTGACATATTCCAACACATAGGCCAAGCCCGAGCAGCCCGTAGTACGTACACCAAGGCGTATACCGGCATAGCCTTTGTCAGTGATCAACTTTGTTATCTTTGCTTGAGCCGCATCAGTTAACGTTATCATGTCGCTTCTTGTAGTCGTCCACTGCGGCCTTTATAGCATCTTCTGCAAGTATGCTACAATGTATTTTAACCGGTGGGAGGGCAAGCTCTTGAGCAATGTCTGAATTAGTAATCTCTCGTGCTTGGTCAAGCGTTTTTCCCTTGACCCACTCTGTAACGAGACTGCTTGATGCGATTGCACTTCCGCATCCGTATGTTTTGAATCTAGCATCTACTATTACTCCTTGTTCTACTTTTATTTGGAGTTTCATTACGTCACCGCATGCTGGTGCCCCGGTGAGTCCAGTTCCAACGTTTGGATCATCCTTATCAAATGTACCAACGTTGCGAGGATTTTCGTAGTGATCTAATACTTGTTTTGAATATGACATAATTATTGAACGTCTTCGGTGTGTTTGTGTTTGATTGATTTTTTAAGTATCTTGACCCAGACCTTTTGTTCTTTGGCTAGGTCGTGTCTAAAGATTGCCTTGTAGAGTTTCTTGCGAAGTTTACGTAGTTTCATACTGACTCCTTAGACTGAAAAACTTGATCCACAACCGCAAGTGGTTTGTGCGTTGGGATTGTTGATGGTGAAGCTGCTGCCCATGAGTTCTTCTTTGTAGTCAATGACAGCACCTTGCAGGTACTGCATACTCATGCTGTCAATTAGTACAACAACACCNTTGNNGTCNATAACAAAGTCATCTTCGTTTTGTTCTTCGTCNAGTGTGAAGCCATAACTAAATCCGCTACAGCCTCCACCTTGCACGAATGTGCGTAGTTTGACTTGAGGATTGTTTTCNTCAAGTAGGATATCGGCAATTTTTGCCACGGCGGATTCAGTNANNGTNATCATTGTGTGCANGTCCGTGTTACTGTCACTGTGCCATCGGGATTTTGGATCTGTGTCCANGGNCTACAGTTTTGTGTTTGTANNACNTGTGGTTGTTGNATAACAACAGGAGGCTGTTGTGTTACNACAACNGGNGGNCGAGGNTGNGCNANTTCGTANCCAATTGCTCCGCCAATTATGACAGGTGCTACCCAGTTCCAACCGCCGCCGCCACGCTCCCAATGTCCGTGGTGATGATACTGTGCTGTGGCACCAAAACTCACTGTAACCAAAAGTAATGCTAAAATCTTTTTCATAGAAAAACCCCTTATATAAGATATTTATTATAAGGGGTTTGTGTCAAAAAGTCTAGTGATTATGAGCGTGAACTTAGAGCTCGGTTTGCCATTGCGCTGACTGTTTTTTCGGGTGCAGTAGGAGCACCGCCGCCGGCACCACCAGGTCCGCCTACATCAGCTTCGGGACCTTCAATTGGTTCTGGAGGATTGATAAACACATATTTGACACCTTCTTCGTTGTCATCAATGCTTTTGATCATTTCCTTCACAGTGTCATTGTTGCTTTTGGCTTTTTCCAAAGCATTCAAATCAAATGCTTCGCCGCCGGGTTTGTTCTTGACCAAATTCATCAGAGCTGTGACTGCGATTTTGGGAATCTTCTTGTCGCCAGCGCTGAACTGAATTTCACGTAGTGTGTCGATCAAGGCTGCATCAGCTTCATGATCAGCATCGTCTTCGATATGTGCGCTGATATCGTCGCCCATGTCGAGATCGTCTTCAAAGAGGGCAAACTCTTTATATCTCATTTTTTAGCCTTGGCGTCCCGGGCCGCTTTTTTCATTGTTTCTTTTTTGTTACCGTCTTTGTCAAGATCGATATAGTCTGGTTTGGCTTTCTTGGCTTCTGCCATGCCACGGCGTTCACGGCCTAGTTCTTCTGTACCACCGGCTGCTGCGCCAGTTGC
>TBL_comb47_HYPODRAFT_10004220_pt1 | contig 16590 bp, 11 predicted proteins | sample TroBogypolimnion_40_FD_10682 | JGI IMG/M metagenome (IMG submission 10682)
GACATGGAAGAACCGAATACCAGTGCACCAACAGTGCTTACCGAAACAGCTTTAACAAAATCCCTTCTTTCCATATCATGCCCCTGCTTTTCGGGATTAGTTTTTGTCTCCATAGTTTAAAATTTTAGTTCATGAATTGGGTTAAATATCTTTGAGCCAATGCTGCCTGTCATACTCCGGTCAAAGGAAAAACCTTAGCCGAAATAAGGATAAAAATAAGGCCTGTTACTCCCATTATGATGCTCATGGGAGTGAATGTTTTTAAGACTTCCTTTTCGGTCAGATTGCTCATTTTACAGACCACCCAAAATCCTGAGTCATTCATCCAGGGCATTATTTTAGAACCACAGCCGATTGCCAGCCCAAGGTATAACTGATGAAACTGCAAGTGCTCAGTACCAATCATACCGGATAAAATCCCCGAAGCGGTAATCAATGCAACCGTAGCCGACCCTTGTGCGGTGCGGATAATAGCCGCAATGATAAAGGCAAGCGGAATCAAAGCCATTTGGTATCCTTTGGTCAATTCGGTAATCCTGGAACTGATTCCGGTTTGCTGAAGCATTGATCCAAATGCTCCGCCGGCTCCAATAATTAAAATAATTACTCCGCCACTCAATAATGCAGCGTGTATAAAAGAGGTCATCCCTGCCCTGCTTTCATGTTTTTGACTTGCCAATAAGAATAAGGCTGCTACACCACCACTGACCAAAGCTACATTTTTATCGCCAAAAAAACGTACTAATTGCAGCACCATATTCATAAAATAAGAGTGCGTTGTTGCTTCTGCAGGAGTTTGGGATGAAGTAAGGAAGGTATTGGCACAAATAAAGAGGAGCGGAATTAAAATTGGAAGCAATGAAAACCAAATAGAGGGAAGCTGGGAATCCTGTTTTTCAGAATTTATCTTAATGTCCTCAAGCCTTGCATCCAATGAATCCCTTACCGGTACGGTCCATTTTCGATTTGCCCAAAGTGCATAAATGTAACCAGCAGTAACAGTGATTATCCCCAAAATAGCTCCGGCGACAATCATTAATCCAATGGGTATATGCATTGCTCCGGCCAAAAACAAAGGTCCCGGCGCAGGCGGGACCAATGAGTTAGCCATTACTGCCCCTGCAAGAATAACAAGTACAAAAAGCAAATAGTTTTTATTAATCCGGATGGAGAGAGCTTTAGCCAGAGGCATCATCAGGAAAATGACTGCATCAAAAAACACAGGAATTCCGATGAAAAAGCTGCTTGCCAGAAAGGCAACCGGTGCTTTTTTCATCCCTGTCAATTTCAGCAGCGAACGGACGATTCGTTCTGCGCCACCGCTTTCCAGCAGACTTTTCCCAATAATGGATGCCATGGCAATAAGGATCCCCAGCTTTCCACACGTTTCGCCAAATGATAGTGCAATCCGCTCTCCGATGTGTCTGTTCGACATCTCCAATGCAGCTGCGGCAGATGCCCCTTTTGCCAAAGCAAATTTTTCAATGGCAGAAGCCGGAGTTATAATCGCTACAACAAAAGCTCCGAGTAAGAGCGCTAAAAAAGGATGTAGTTTCAACCCAATTATACCTCCGACTACAATGCATACCCCGATGAGTATGATTACAATAGGGTCTGCAAATAAATCCGGTAGACTCATACTCTGAAAATTAATGGTTGGCTACATCTTGTAAAATTGTTCCCATCCTTTACGGGGAGGAGGTCCAACGAGCAGGTCATTGCCTACGCTGCTATTGGTAATTTGTTTTTTATCCCGGTCAAAAACCAGCCTGGTATTTAAGCGTTGAGCTAAGACTCCCAATGCCATCACCTGGCACAAAGGACCGGCCACGGCAAATGAAGAGCGGCATGTTTCTTCCCCTTTGCATGATTTGAGGAAATTGGCATAGTGATTCGACGGGCTTACCGGAACTTCAGGAAGTCTGGAAGCCATCTCTTTGGCTTTATCTTCCGGAATAATTGTCAATGGGGCACTGTGTGAACCGCCTTTGAAAGTAAGTTCTTTTCCATAGATAATTTTTCCCGGATACCGTTTGGTATTAATATTTCCGGCTGTTGGAGGGGGAATGTCCTTGGCACGCACCGGTTGTCCATAGAATGACGGAAGTTTTGGCTGGTTGTTTACACCATCATACCATTCGAGTTCAAGTGCAGGCATCCCTTCTCTTTCAGGAAATTTGAATGACAGGGTGGAAGCCTGCGGGAATATCAGGGTGCTGTGTCCGTCCATAAAAACCGGGTTGACCTCGGTTGGAAGGCCAAGTTTTAAGAACTGATGGGAAGTGTCGATAATGTGGGCGCCCCAGTCTCCTAAAGCTCCATTGCCAAATTCGAACCATGATCTCCAGTCGCCGTTGATATATCCCTTGTTGAATTTACGGTATTGTGATGTGGTGAGCCACTTGTCCCAATCCAACGTTTCAGGAATAGGCTGCTCAGGGAGAAAATCAGAAACTTTCATTCCATGCCAGCGCCTGCCGTTATTCATAAAGGCCGTTATTTTGGTGATATCCTTGATGATACCGGCTTCAGTCCATGCCTTGAACTGAAAATAGTTCTCCTCCGAGTGTCCCTGGTTACCCATCTGACAGGACACTTTATGCTTTTTCTCCCCCTTCATCATTAACGCGACCTCATGGAAGGTATGAGCCATAGGTTTTTCGACATAGACGTGTTTCCCCTGCGACATAGCCAGCATGGTAATGGGGAAATGGGAGAAATCGGGGACCCCGGCCGTAATGGCATCAAACTGATTTCCCATTTTGTCGAACATCGCCCTGAAATCCTGAAAACGGGGAATATTTGGGAACTTGCCCAGGATCTCCTGTGTACTGGCTGAGCCCACCTCTGTGTCGCACAGCGCAACAATGTTACACAGGCCCGTTTTATGTAAATCCTTGATGATATCCTTGCCTCTGTTGCCTATTCCACAACAGGCGAGGTTTACTTTGTCACTGGGTGCGATATGTCCGAAGGCTCTACCCAACACCGCTGACGGAATGATTGAAAATCCTGCCACTGCAGTCAGGGCCGTTGAACCGGATCTTAAAAAATCTCTTCTTTTCATTTGTATATAATTTGTTTTTTAGCGGCCAAATGGAATCGCCATAAGGGAATATTCATTTCGGCGGGTGATTTTATAGTCATGGCGATTTCATCTGTAAATAATTTGTTTTTTTAATTGCCAGATGGAACTCGCCATAGATAATCATGCTTCTGTGTGAGAAGTACTCTCATGGCTCATTTCATTGTAACTCTTTAATTTTTAAATTTTTAAACCACACTTCATCACCATGATCCTGCAGCAGGATATTCCCCTCTGAGGCATTACCGAAATTGGGGAACTCTGCAAATTTACTATAATTAACCAATGCCTGCCACATCTGCGTATTTCGCTCATATTCTACTATTTTCAGATCATTCAGCCAATGTTCAACCTTGTTTCCTTTCACTACAATCCTGGCATGGTTAAACGCTTTTGGGCGGTATGATTTATCCTCCGGTGCAGCAATTAAATCGTACAATGAACCTAATTTCCGGTTTCCTTTAACGCCCAGTTTGGCGTCAGGATGGAGCAGGTCATCTAAAATCTGGTATTCACAACCAATTGTTGCCTGTTCTCCCGTTTTTTCATCCCGATTTATAAAATACTTAATCCCGCTGTTAGCGCCATCTGTAATTTTGAAGTCAACGAGCAACTCAAAATTCTTATATTTTTTTTCGGTGATAATCCCACCTGAATTCACTTCTGCTTTGTGAATCTTGATAATGCCATTATCGACAACAAAGACTTTCGAAGGGAACGCACCCAGTTTGGCACCTTTCCATCCGGTTGTTGTTTTGCCGTCAAAGAGGAGTTTCCATCCCGCTTTGGACTCCTGATCAGAGATTGTATTGTCGATGCCATTCACCTGGTATATTGGTGCGCTATTGGCAGTAAGTTCTTTGTCAATATTTTGGGTACATATTCTGATATTGCGCCATGCCACGGTTAACCCTTCATTTTTGGGGTCTTTAACCTGGTGTACCTGCAAGGCAATAAATCCCGAGAGGGTCAGGTCATCGAGCAGATAGGAGCAATATACTCCATTCAGATATGTTTTAATGATTTTGCCAACCGCTTCTACCCTTCCTTTATTCCATTCGTTGGCTTTGAATGCAGTGCGGGCTTCCGGATTTTTGGTCAGCGGATAGAGCCAGCTCCGGCGCCCTTCATCATAAATTCCGCCACTCCATGCACGTTCCGAGGGATCGATCTCAAACTGGTAGCCAAAAACCTGGCCGTTGTTGTATTCGGGTTTACTCTCACTTCGGAATTGAACCCCTGAGTTTAGTCTGTCAGACACCTTGTATTCAAATTCAAGGATAAAATCGCCGTAATTTTTTTCGGTAGCCAAAAAACTGTTGTTTGTTCCAAACTTGCTGGTTCCTATTATGGTACCGTCTTTCACTTCGTATTTTGCTTTACCGTTGAGTTGTTTCCAGCCCTTAAGATTTTTTCCATTAAACAGGGGCGTCCAATTGCCTTGCGCAAAGATTGAACCGACAATGCAGAAACAGCCAACCAGACTGAAAAACATCTTTTTTGTATTCATTTTATAAGTTGTGTGATTTATAAATCTATATTATTTTTTTAAATAAAAGGGAGAAGAAATAATATCCTTCTCCCTTTCTGGTAAATTTAAACCTGAGAAATTGCGATCAATAATTTGGGTTCTGTTTAATTGCCGGGATGGAAACGTCGATAATACCCTGAGGAATAGGTCTCAGCAAATTGGTGGCTGAAATCACAGGGGTACCTGTAAGTCCGAAAGCTGTCCAGGGATTATATAAAGAGCTGCGGCTGATTAACGTGTTGGTACGTTTAAGGTCCCACCATCTTTGGCCTTCTCCCATTAATTCCCGTGCAGATTCATCCAGAATCATGTCTACCGTAATATTACCCGGAGTAGCTCTGTAAGATACTACGTTAACAATAGGATCAGTTCCCAATGAAGGATTTGTAGCGCGGACAGGGCTCACACCTGCGTTTGTTCCCAAAGCACGATCCAGAACCTTATTGTAATAAACGTCAGCGGTTCCTAATTTGGCACCTGAAGCACCTTTAACAATGGCTTCTGCTGCCATTAAGTACAATTCTGCAGAACGGAAGATTGGATCATTAAATGTTGAAAATCCATCATTGTATGAAACTCCGGGCTGGAAGAACTTCCAAAACATTGGGGTAGTCCATAACATATTATCCACAACCCCTTTGGTTGGAGAGATCGGAGCATATCCCACGATCTCGCTCATGTTTGACACGGAATAATTCTTGGTTCCGCCCAGTACATTCTTTCCTCTCTGAGCAGCAAGAGTAACAGGCTTGTTCCATGGTAAAACAATGGCGGTGGTATCACCTATATTATACGTAAGGCTGATATTTTGGGAATAGGTGTTATTCACTAAGCTGATGGTCTGTTTGATTGTTGCATATGAAACACTGTTAAAAGTCCCTTCATACCGGGTATCAAGCGTCGGGTCAAACATACGGTAGGCAGCCCATGTAGGATTATTCCCATCCCCCTGCATTTTACTGTAGAACTGGGTGACACCCCCGGCCTGAGCAACACCGCTCGGGCCACCGTAAAACTGACTATGCATGTTATTTCCGATTAACCCTTTTGCAGGATCGTTATTACCATCTCCCCAATAAAAGGCCGGATTTGAATATTGAATAGCCCAAATAACCTCTTTGCTGACATTCGCTACCGCCACAGAAGCAGCCATTGAAGGCTGGGTTCCCGTGACTAATTTAGGATGTATCGGCCATAAGTTATTCCAGTTTGCTTCCAATGGATAGAGACCTGATGAAATAACATCGTCACAAAGTCCAAGTGCACTGGTGAAATCGGCAGCTGTTCCGCCCAATGAGTTGTTGTAATTCCAACCTCTGGTCAAATAGACCTTAGCCAATAAAAATTTTGCGGCTCCCTGGGTTGCGCGGCCAACATCGGTAGCAGTTGGAAGTGGCAATGTTGCCACACATGAGGTAAGGTCCGTAATCATTTGGGCATATACATCCTTGGCCGCGAATTTTGGAAAATCGAGACTTCCGGTTATTGTTTCTACCAGTGGCATAGGAATATCACCCCATTGCTGAACAGCCATAAAGAGGCAAAGTGAACGTAAAAACTTCCCCTCGGCAACCCTGATTGCCAACTTGGCAGGATCCATACCTACTACCGCACCGGCACGCCCTACAACGGCATTACATCGGTTAATTTCGCGATACAACACGTCCCAGAGACCTTGCAAACTGCCATTGGTAGAATTAAGCCTGATGATATCATACTGGTCCAGTGGATTACCAATTTGAAGCGGCAAGTTATAGAAGATTCCGCTCCAACCATTAGCGGTAAAAATATCGGTTCCTTTAACCGTTAAATTCCGTTGTTGTGTTATATCCCTGAGTATCGGATAACAAGAATTCACCAACCCCTCATAACCGGCAGGAGTTGTGTAATAAGTAGCAGTTGTTCTGTTTGCCGGATTGTTTTCGTTAAGAAAACTATTTTTACAACCAACCAATAAGAGGCCAAACAATATGAAGTATATTGAAGCTTTTTGGAGTTTTTTATAAATATTCATAAAATTAAATTTTTTAAGTCGTTAGAATGCAATATTAAATCCAAAAGTGAAAGTTTCGGATGGTGCATCATCCTGGTAGGCTCCTCCGTTGTATTCGGGATCTCCTCCGCGAAATTTGGTGAAATAGGCAGGATTGATCACCTGTACATAGAATCGAAGTCTGTCAATACCCATTTTATCCAGTTTTGCCTTTGGAATACTGTAACCCAAAGTAATATCCGAGATTCTCAGGAAACTTGCATCCTCGTAATTAATGGCGTCCGTGTAACTTGGTTGGGCAATACCCATTCCCCATATTGTATTGGAAGGGTTCTTTTTAGTCCAGTAATTTAATTTCAAATGGCCACCGCCGCCACCATTCGAAGTGTATTGCATGAATGAATTGTTGTACATGGTGCCATTACGGTAATACATCATAACAGACAGGTCAAAATTCTTGAAAGTAACACGGTTGTTCATACCAACTGTAAACCTAGGCAGCTGTGTACCTAATATTTTCCGGTCATCTTGTCCAATGATACCCGAAGTAATCTTTCCGTCTTTATTCTGATCTACAATACGTACAGATCCCGGAGTCTGTCCATAACTTTTGGCCATGGTACTATCCTTTGTTTGCCAGATGCCCTGAGATTTAAAATAAAGGAAGCTTTTCAAGGGTGATCCCACTGCCAGAACATTCTCAGGATTGGTAGAACCGCTCCAGCCATACTTGGCACCATGAGGCAATGCTTCAAGTCTGTTTTTATTTGTGGCAAAATTAATTGCAGTGGTCCAGGTTACATCCTTGGTCGCAACATTCACCGTATTTAAAAGGACTTCAACCCCTTTATTGGAGACTCTTCCAACATTGGCGATAACAGTATTAAATCCTGAAGTTGTAGGCAACGCTTGCGGCATGATCAAATCCTTGGTTGTTTTATCATAAACCTCAACTGCACCTGAAATCCGATTCTTAAACAAACCAAAGTTCAACCCAAGATTTAACTCCTGGCTTCTCTCCCAGCCTAAACCGGCATTTCCAAGATTATTTGGAGCGAAACCCACTCCGGCAGCTGCTCCATAATCATAAGTAGTAGTCAACAAAGTAGCTGATGTTGAATAGGGAGCTACCTGAGAATTGCCTACCTGGCCAAAACTGACACGCAACTTCAAATCGGAGATTGCATCAATCGACTTAATGAAAGACTCTTGAGCCATACGCCAAGCAATAGCTGCTGAAGGGAAAAACGCGAATTTATGTCCCGGTGCTAACTGCGAGGCACCATCATTACGTCCGGTAAGTGTTAAAAGGTATTTGTCATTGTAGGTATAGTTCACTCTACCCATATAAGAACTAAGGGTCCTTTGATTATAGGTACTTCCGATCGTAGGAGTGGATGTTGCCGAAGCTAAATTATACCAGTAAGAAACATATGGCAAACCGGTAACTGAAATAACGTTCATTTCGGTGGTTGTTTCAAACGCACTTTGTAAAGCGGTGGCACTCAAACTACTCTTCCCTTTTTTGTAATTGTAGCTTAACTGATTATCGAAAGTATAAGATCCAAAATAATCATTTTCAACCGAAGCCCTGGTATTCGCACCAAGATTTACAGATTTGGAATAGGTACCCCGGTATTCATTCTGCTTGGCAAGCTGGTATGAAGCAGAGATTGAAGATTTAAAGGTCAACCCCTTGTATAATGTAAGTTCTGCATAGGCACTAGCCATTTGACTTGACACATTTCTGTCCCAGGCATAATTAGCCCGGCTGGATGCTTCGAGCAATGGGTTCACTGCACTATTATTACCACCCATTTTTACAGCATAACCATTTACCGGTCCGATAGCTGCATCACCACCTATGGCGGCATCAACAAGATCTTTATAATAAACAGTTAACGTTGGTCTGCTCCGGTAGGCCGTTCTGAGTATCTCAAGAGACCCCGTAGGATTGGTTGAATAATTTTCATAGATGGTTGCCCCAACCTTTAAATATTTAGTGATTTTAGAATCAATAGTCGCATTTACATTGTATTTCTTATAACCTGTAAGAGGGACCATACCGTCTTCGCTGATATAACCAGTGGAAATACGATAAGTGGTTGCATCGTTACCCCCCGAAATAGCCGCAGTAACACCCATGTTGATACCCGGATGTGTCAACATTTTGACGATATCGGTCGTTTTTCCTTTGTTAATGATGTTCATCTCATTCACGTTGAATGTACCGGCTTCTGTTACACTTGAACCATTCAATTGAGCGTCTGTGATCGTAGACTTATAAAACTCCTGTGCATTTTCCATTCTGGGCAGATGGGCGGGCGTTTTTATCCCGGTGTATGTATCGAAGGTTACTCTGGGCTTTCCTGAAAGTCCCCTCTTCGAAGTAATGATAATTACACCATTTGAACCTCTGGAACCATAAATAGCCGTAGAAGAAGCATCTTTTAAAATATCCATTGTTTCAATATCGGCAGGATTAATATCCATTAATTTACCACCAATAATACCGTCAATCACAACCAATGGTTCAGTACCCTGTGTCATTTGTGTACTGCTGGTGAGGGTAAGATTCTTTGTTCCGTTTGCATTTGGGTCTGCTGTAATGGTGTTTTCTCCACGAATGTCGATCGACCAAAGCGCACCGGCTTTATTACTCATTTTGGTAACCACTACCCCGGCTACAGTTCCTTGTAAGGCCTGCACCGCCTCTGAAGGATTTCCCCTCACGATATCGGCTGCCTTAACTGAAGCAACTGCACCGGTGAGGTCTTTCCTTTTTACCGAGCCATAACCAATTACAGCAATCTCTTCGATTCCAACTGAATTATCGGACAGGCTGAATGTAACAGTTGCCTTATTTCCAACCACTACCTGCTGTGATTTCATCCCTACAAATGAACAAACCAATACGGTTTTTTCGGTGACATTGGGTAAAGTAAAATTACCGTTGCTGTCAGTTACCGTCCCAATTGTTGTCCCTTTAATAATTACGGTAGCCCCGGGAACCACGATTCCTGACTGATCGGCCACTTTCCCGGTGACCTTACGGCCTGTTTGGGGAGCACTTGCCTTGTCAGCCACATAATCTGCAGGGACAATCATAATCAGCTTATCCTTAATCGTATAGGTAAGTTCTTCGGGTTTTAGAACCTGATCGAGGATTTCGAAAATCATAGCGTCCTTGAAATCGCCGCTAATCCTCTGCGAATTTTTTATCAACGCATTTTTATAAAAAATAGAAAACTCCGAATTGGCCTCTATCTTACTAAAAACGCTTTCAAGTGTCTCTTTATCAAATTTTAAGCTAAGCTTCGTCTCCTGAGAGTACGATTTAGCAGAAACCTGAAAAAGGGCAATAAAAAATAATACTGCTGTTAGTTTCATAATAATCAACATTTTTTTGAGCATAGGCCATGAGCGATACCTTTGCTTTGGATCGATTTTTTTCATACTTTTACTTTGATTTTAATGAATATTAATTTCTAATTATTGACGTCAGGTGAGTTGCCGCTCGCCTGGCGTTTTTTATTTTCAAAATGCTCTTAATATAAAATTGGCTGTAATCCTGATTTTCCGTGAAGCAAGAAAAATGCTTCAGGCTGCATTTTAGGGAGGAGCCACGTATTTAATTACGGAGAACCTCCGCTCCCATTTAATTTCACAGTTATTTTCAAAAATTCCTCCTTTCCCGGTTTAGCAATAGTTTAATTAGTTGGTTGTTCTTAATATTTTTAGTTTGTTTTTTTTAAATGAACGGAAACTCTGATCTTTCTTAGGTCGGTTTTTGTATAGGATATAGGAGTATAAACCTTGATTGCTTCCAAAACCTGCCAGATAGTCTCTTCGTTTTTAAAGGTCCCTGTGAAACTGACTTCCTTACCGGTGTTATTTTCGAGTTTAATATCGACATCATACCAGTTAGAAAGCCGTTTCATCAATTCTGACAGAGAAATATTTTTAAAATTAAATTTGTTTTGAACCCATTCAGATGCTTCAGCAGCATTTACTTCATCAATATAGAAATAATTATCCTTCATAATCAAAGCCTGTCCCGGATTCAAAATCTTCTCAACATCGTTCATATGAACAGTTACTTTTCCGCTTAGCAGGGTAATCTCCTTGCGGCCAAACTCATCATAGGCCATAATATTAAAGGTAGTTCCTAAAACCTCAACCTCACATTCATTGGTTTTTACCACAAACGGTGCTTTTTCATCCCTGGCTACCTTGAAAAATGCTTCACCCTTTAATTCGACCTGTCTGCGACTCGATGAAAAAGTATTATAAACCAGTCTGGAACTGGCATTTAACCAGACTTCAGAACCATCAGGCAATTTTACGAAAGATTTTTCACCGCGGGGAGTTTCAAAAACAAGCTGTTCTGAGTTTGTTTTGTTTCTGGAAATCAGGTAGGTGGCCAAACTCCCTGTAAAAAGACCGGACATGAGAATCGCGGCAACTGAAGCTATCTTTACCCAAAGCCTGCGGGTAACAGGAATACGGTGGGTATTTATATACTTATCGAGTTGATAATTCAGACGATTTAAGTTCCGGTATGCCAATTCATCCAGTTCAGGGTGCAGTTCCCACTCCCGCTTTGCCGTCTCAAAATAATCACGGTTATTTTTGTCCTGCAAGGAATCGGTCAGCAATTCGTATTCATGGTCAGCCAATTGCCCACGAAAATACCGATTGATGATTTCCCCTAATTCCTGATTGTTCATTGAAGTTGTTTAGCCTTTGACTGTATAACTGAATTGGGGCGGTATAACCCATCATAGGAAAGTAATTATTTTCAAAAAAAATAATTACCGCCTTCACTATTTAATAAACTCATTAATTATCAATAGAATAAGAGCTACATGCAGTTCTTCAGTGAAATTTTTACGGAACGACTGAAGGGCCCGACTGAGGTGCCGTTCTACATTCTTTATATTAATTTCAAGTTTTTCTGCGATTTCCCTGTTCTTCAGACCGTCCATTCTGCTCAGGATAAATACTTCCCGGCAACGATCCGGCAGACTATGAATCGTTTTTTCAATTTTAGTTTTCAACTCCTCCTCAATCAGGACATAGGGTTCATTACCAATGAAATCGATACGGTACAATTCTTCGTATTTTGAGGATATCTGGACTTCCAGCATCCGGTTATTCACCACTTTCACATGCTTGATATAATCGATACACCGGTTTCGCACAAGACGGAAAAGGAAAGCTTCAACATTTAGGCTATCAATCTCAGTCCGGGTCTCCCAAACCTTTACAAACACCTCCTGTACAATGTCCTGAGAAATCATGCCATCCCTGACCACATTCTTTGCGAAGTCGTTCAGACGTGCAAAATAAATTGAAAACAATAGCTCAAAAGCTGTCTGATCGCCGGTTCTCACCTGATCAAAAAGTTTATCGGCCTTTCGTTGACTTTTATCTTGCTCTTGGGTGGGCATGTTTGGAATTTATTTCAACCGCAAATATATCATTTCAATCAATACCCACATAGGAACAGACTGAGATTTATCTTTCATAGCCTCAAGGCTGTATATATTTTACATAATATACATTAAAAGCTTTAAATATCAATAATTTATAGGTTTTATTTATTCCGGAACAGAAAAAATATTATTTTGTTCCGGAATAAAATAAGGGATTCTAATTTGAAATTATTCTGAATAGACCGCGTTATTATGCCTTAAATTCGTCAAAAGTGAACTGCGGAATCACCAAAATCCAGTTGTCACCTGAAGTTTTAAGGTGAAGTTTATTTTCAAACAGGGCATGGATGGTTGTAAAAGTTGTTTATTCAGTATGGTGAAAAACTATTTCAAACCACAACGTGGTTATCCGTCAGTTGATGGGCTGAATATCAAACTATGATGTTAATATTGAACCCTGTCAGAGTTCCAGTTTTCACTGAGTCCTCTACCCCCAGTTTTGTATCACTTCCCCGGGGGTTATTTATCCGTCTGGCGGAGGTAGAAAAACGTGATTGAAAGAATTCAATATGATCCGTCAGATGACGGAGAACATTATTCATTGACAATTATTTATGGCTTAAATTCCACACCTTGAAATTACGGTACCTGAAATGGGTCCACTTCATTTGCCGGAACCCTATTTTACCATCCTTCAATGCCGCGCCATATGTACTGTTATCATCTGTCCAGTCTATTATCTTGCGATCGTCCGCATACATCACGATCCAGGTGTCGTCCTTTACCAGTCGGAGCTTATGAACTGCCGTTGATCTCACAGGGATACCAGGTTCTATTTCCTGCACCATCTGAAATCCGCTGTTTTTTCGCAAATGCGCAGTTTCCCTTCCCGGATCATCCCGGCCATTGGCATAATAGGAGATATGGTAGCAATTAAAAAATTTACTTTTGGTATATTGGCTGAATGTACCATCCCGTTTCGGAAAGGAAGGATCGAAAATATCTTCCCCGTTGTTCCCTTTGGCAGAGAAAAAGATGATGCACAATCCTGCGTCGGTCTTAAGATTTTGAACTTCCCATTCGGCCACAAAACTTGCCGGAAAATCTTTCGGACACCAGAAAACATGGTGATATTTTTCACCCGGAGAATACATTTCCATCCAGTTTTCGCTGAATTCAACGATGCCCTCTCCCTCCATGGTCCAATCAGCGACCTCCTTCTTTTGTGAAAAAGAATTTTCATAAAGCAATTCACCTTTTTTGAAAATCTTATCCTGTGAATGCGCCGATAGAATTACTGTCATACAGATCAGTACGATCATATAAACGTTTATTCTTAAAGTCTTCATTTTGCTTATTGTAAAATTACGCTCTTTAATCAGATCTCTTTGGGGATAGTTCCACCACCTATTATTTTACTTGGCCGGGAAACATCCTCAACAGCACTACTCCATGATGTGGGATGACTGTTTTAAATGAGCCGTTGAAAACCCCCAAATCCTTTTGCCTCCACAAGTCACGAAGTTTCCATGATCCTTTCAACCCGGCTTTCGGGAAATCAAATACAAACTGTTTGACCGGTTCGTCGCCCCAGTTAAAGCACGATGCCGGAGTCTTTCCATAGCCATCGACATTAAACAATCCGACTGCGAAAGAGCCGTCCTCCATCAGTTTTATCCGGATTTGCACATCATCCACCTCTGCAGCCAGAATAGCCGGTTTACATAGCGGATCCTGGTTCACTTCAATGACCTCATCGTTGGTGAGCAAATTCAAGGTGAAATCATCCGCCTGTTCAATCGGACAGCCAATAAGCAGTGGTGCGGGCAAAAGGGCGAATAAACTGACATGACTATATTGTTCATCAGGAGTGAGACGGCTTTCATGCAATACAGGGCCGATAGCTACTTTCCCGACGATCATCATATCGGGATCGGCCCAATGCCCCGGACCTGAAAAGGCGCCCCATTTATCGAGTAAAAATGTGGTCAGGAAAAGGCTGGTCCAGCTATCCTTGATATCTGGACCGGTGCGGTACATATTTGACAACTGTTTCCAGTCGTTCACCTTTTCGAACGGCGCATTGTTGGACAAACTGAAAACAATGTCGCGGCCCGATTTTTTCAGCGCCTGCGACATGCGTTGTGTTGATTCAACCTCGATGCGCCAGTCATACTTCAGAAAATCGAAACCCCAGTCAGCCATTTGCCTGGCATCATTGGTTTCAAAGCGGTATTTGCCGACATGCATGTAAGGCTGTTTGTTTATTTTGATGGAGTCGTGTGTCTCTCCACCTGTTGCAAACTCCGAAGAGCCACCAACATAGCTCCCATAGCTTGAAATATATGGCGTTGAGTATATTCCTGCTTTTAGTCCCAAAGAATGAATGTAATCGACCATCCCCTTGATATCCGGAAATTTTTCATTGGGCTGCAGCGCATTTTCTGGTCCTCCTCTTTTTCCCTGCCAGGAATCATCAAGGTTGACATAGCACCATCCATGATCGCGCAGTCCGCACTTTACCATTGCATTTGCTGACGCTAAAACCTTTTCCCTGTTGATATTCGCTTCCCACGAATTCCAGCCGTTCCATCCAATAGGGGGAGTCAGGGCAATGGTATCACCAATTACTATTTTTAGTTTTCTGGTGTCTTCTCCCAGGTCATTTGTTGCTTTAAGCGTTGTCAGATAAGTGCCTCTCGGGTTAATTTTCCCGGTGATAATACCGGTAGCCTGATTAAGCGACAGTCCTGCTGGTAAATCTTCTGCCGAAAAACGGATCGGTCGTTTCCCTGTGGCCGCAATGGTATAAAGAAATGGATTACCGGGAGTTGCTCCAAATAGTTTGGCAGAGTTAATCCGGGGTTCAGGTTTCGGAGCCGGGGTTAAAATGTATTTTTTCCTTTCATAACTGACATATCCGGGCATTGCCGAACCGATCATTTCAATTTTCGCATTCACCCAGTTCGCATAGGTTTTTTTGTTGCTAATCCCGCCAACCGGATCTGTAACCAGTAACCCCAGTTGTATGATCCCGGTCAGGTCGACATCTACCCGAACAGGTGCATCCCCAATTCGCAATTCCTGACTTTCAAAAAGGACCTTTTGATCGCCGACCACATAGAATTTGAGGGGAATATCTTTGTTTCCCAAATCGTCAGCGCCAACTTCGGCCGAAAAATGTTTGGCTTTTCCTTCGAGTGAGAAAGCAAGTACACACGGGGTTATTGCACCGAGGCCCCTTGAATATGCAGTGCCATTTATGGTAATTGGACCTTTCCCATAGCTGGCTTTTGCATTAACCGGACGTATTCCTTCCGAGAAAGTTTGAATGGGCAGATCATCCAGCCAAACCGGATTGGTTTGCTGGGCAGTGGCTCCTGATATGATTAGTAAAACTGCAAAAATTATTAAGATTGATTGTTTTTTCATTTTGATCCATTTATTAGGAAACATCTGAATATAAATAATTGACTTTTATTCTTAACCTTGCACTGAAGGAGGCTACTTTCTCCCATCGAAAATCCGCCAGCTGCCAGTTGCCAATTGCTCCCGACGCGTCGGTCAATGTCATTAAGTTAAGGATTATGTCGATTTATTTTCTTTGTGTCCGTCATATGACGGATCGTGTTTTAGTGCCTTAGTGGCTATTTTTTCCTGCCACAAAGTCACGAAGACACAAAGAAACACCAAGGAATTTACTATCTTAATGACATTGCGCGTCGGGACATTGAGAGCAAAATTTATATTACCCATGCCAAACGTCGTTGAACAATTTTTCTTTTCCATTTCTGACAGGTTTCCCATGCAATATGCTGCAGAAAGGCGGCATCATCACTGCTCATGCCCGGAGGAGTATAACCAAGACCGACCGGACTTTTTCCGAATAGTACAGCATACACAACACAAGTGGCGAGATAGGTGCCATAAATGCTGGGATGCTCACGGTCCGCAACGTAAAGGTCGAGATCGGGACGTTTTTTAATCGACCGTTGCCATGCCAGACCGACAGGCGCCACCTCCACATCAAGTTCTTTGGCAATATCACGGTGAGCCCGGGCGATCTCTGATGTACTGATCCATCCAAGCCGGGGATAATACCAGGCCATCAAAAGTATCGGTCGCGATTTTGCTTTGCGAATTTCAGCCACAAACCGGCGGGTATATACCTGAAAGTAGGAGACATTAATTTCGGGAAGGTCTTCCTGAAGGACAACTACATCACAATCTCCCTTAATGATTGCCTTAAGAGGTTCCTGTCTGTCCCAGTGCGTTTTCAAAGTGGCCCCGCCTATTACCGATTTTTCGGTTTGCAAAACGCAGGTAGGATTAGATGAAGCTGCCAGTTTCTCCAAATGCGAATATATTCCTTCTTGCCGGTATGTCAGGCTATTGCCAATGAAAAGAACTTTCTTAGGCTGAGCAACTACAGTCGCAATAAGAATAAACAAAACCAGGCCGGAAAACAAGATCTTCATGGTAATTAGTTTAACGGAATTAATCGAAGCATGACAACTCCATGATGACGGATTTCGGTTTTAAA
>TBL_comb47_HYPODRAFT_10004221_pt1 | contig 16590 bp, 23 predicted proteins | sample TroBogypolimnion_40_FD_10682 | JGI IMG/M metagenome (IMG submission 10682)
AGCTTGAACTCTGCGCATATATCGTTTTGCATGGTGTGGATGAATACCTGATGCAGTGCCCAATACACAACTCGTACTACCAGCAGGTTTAACACAAGTTGTGCGAGCACTTGGATTTATACCAATTAATTTAGCAATTTTTTTATTAATTTTTCTAATTTCATTAGCTCCTTTCTTTTGAATTTCCGGATTAAGTAAAATATCCGGGTTATCCATTATACCTGTGATAGAACACCCAAGTAAAGCTTCTCTATCAGTTATTTCTTTTGTTTCTGGTGACAAATAAACAAAATCTGTATAAGCTGCTTGAAGTGTACCTATTACAGCTGATGCTCGACACGCTTGTAAAAATTTCTCTTCTGTATCACAGAACTTGCCATTAATTTCAGTTAAATTACAAAAATGGAAGCCAGATTTACCATCAACTGTTTGAGGAAATAAACCAATCTCAACACAAGGATTATATCCACAATCTTCATTATCAGCAAAAACAAAACCCGGTTCACCAAATTGTTTAGTACTTTGAATAATTTTACTAAACTCGTCTTTTGTAATTTTATCTTTTACAAGTAAGACAGAATTATTGCTTCTACCTCTTTGAGGATTTTTAATATACCAATCACCTGTTTTAGCTGACATCATTTCATCGTCATCTTTACTAAATAAACAAATAGTTGCAGAGCGACGGACACCTCCACTTAAAACAGCGTTACTAAAATGCATTATTGAATCATATACATCAATTGCATGTAATTTATTTTCATTTAGTGCTAAACGATTTTCGATAACACTAATTACTTTTTGTAAAGATGCAGCTAACCCTACATGACCAGGAGCTTTAAATTGACCAGCAATTAATGAACCTTCAGGTCGAATATTTGAAAAATCAAAGGAAACAGTGCATCCTTTATATTCAGGTGCAGTATTCCCTTCTGTAAAATACGAAGAAAATAAAACACTTACACAATCAGCCCACCCTTCAATACTATCTTCTGGTTTAAAAATTTTAACACCTTTTGTTGGCTTTGCAATACCAGGAAGTTTAGATACATGTTTATGTTGAACACTAAAACCAACACCACAGCCACACAGTAATAAATACATTACTTCCTGAAATGCTCTTACACGATCAATATAACCAAAAGAGCAATTAAAAATTTTTGCATTATGCTTGAATATAGGTTCACCTCCAAATTGAAGTGCTCTTTGTGCTCCTAACACTCTTTTTTTCTTAACTTGTTGCTTTGCAAAATCTATTTCTGTTTTTAGCTCTGCACTTAAAGAAATATGCTTTTTAAATCTTTCTTCATGCATTTTAAAAACGCGTTCAATCATTTCATCCCATGATTCACGACGCTTTTTTTCTGGAGTATATCTTGCATACTTTGCATAGATAGTATAATCTGATAAGGCTTTTATGCTCATAAATTGTTGGAAAATTATTTAATACCAACGAATGGTTACGAGGTCAAAATAAATAATTTTAAAGATGCAAATTTTTGAAAATCAAAAACTTTTTCATCTAAAGATAGTAAATGTTGAAATATTTTTTTATCCGAATTAAAACTATCTTCACAAACATTTTTTAAATTTTCAAAATCGATTGGGTATAGACCGTGCTTAAAATAGCCGTACGTTTCTTTACAAGACAAACCATGTTGACTTAAAATATTATTATATACGAGAAGATTGATATTATTAGTTTTTTCCTGGGAAATTAATGTATCTATTACTTTTGTAATATTTTTATTTGGCTTGAGAAAAATGCCAAACAAACCTGTCATATTTTGATTTTTACAATCAAGATGACAAACTCTTAAGGGATTATATTTTGGATTAATATACAGCCGTTTATTGTCATATTGATTTTTAATTAAAAAACCTAAAAATAGTTTTGGATAATCTTTTTTTTCTAAGCAAATAAATTTTGGTTCTTCATTCCCTAGAAAATTTACAGGTACATTAATTAAATCCAGATCGATCATGTATTAAAAATCTTTTTAACTGTGCCGTTGGTTAAGTTATAAACGTAGGTTTTACTGCTACCATTTTTGATAACATTAACTAGTCCAGTATCTCCAGATACGTTAGGGCTTCCTACTATATCACCATCTACAGTAATAAGCTTTATTACGTGTCCTGTGCTTGCGTTAAAAATTGCAAGTGAGTTTCTTCCTCGAACTGTCATTGAATATAATGTATTCATTTCTTATTTAATCCTATTATAAATGTGTTAATAAACACTTCAACGTCAGGATCAGATTTATTGTAAGTAAATGATGTTGCGTTTGCAATCTCGTTTGCAGTATCATTTATCTTAAAACCTTTTTGATAATCTTTTTCAATTAAATCAATTATATCTTTGTTAGGTAAATCTTCATCTTCGGCAACATTTAATAATTTTCTTGTTTCAATAAAACTATAGCCCTTTTTAAGGAAAGCTTTCGCCTCTTTACAAATATATAATTTATCTAAATTCTCTTCAGAACCATATTCTTCAATTTTTTTACTAAGATACTCTCCAGAAAAAAGTGTGCTCTTTCCTGTTAAAATGCACACCAATTTTTTTGATTTGCTTTTCATTTTATAAAAGATTATAATGTAACTTATTAATAATTCAATAAATATTAGTTTAAATGACAAAAAGTGAACGGAGAATATATGATAGGGAACGACGTTTAGCTAACTTGGAAAAGTATAATTTAAATAATATTATGGAAGCTAATCATTATATAAATTTACAGCCATTATGGGCTAAGGAAAATTTTATTAAAAGTGATAGTTATCATAAATAATTTATATGAAATTCAATGAGCTCGTAAAGTTATTATTAAAAGAGGATAGGTATGCTCCTTTTGATACTAAACGAAGAGTAAAAGCGCCAAATGCTCAAAACTATGGTCAACAAAACCCGATTTTTAATAAAAATCAAAATGTTGCAGCTCATAGCGGTTTTATGGGAGATAGATTAAATCCAAAAATGAATACTGCTATATTTCCGATGCCAAAAATTAGAAAGAGAGTTAAGAAGCGTTCTTAACCATATTTGATAATTCAGTAGCTCTATTACCAACTTGTCTTGCCCAATTACTATTTAACATTTCTTGAGCTGCTTTATTAAAATCTCTCTGCTCCAAAGCTTTTTTAACATTAATAAATTTACTTAACTTGACATATCCAAGATTAAAAGACATGTCAATTAAAGCTTTTTGCACATTAGTCGGTAAAGTGTATAAATTTGGTATAAATTTTTTAGCATCTATAATAGCTTGTTTTAAGCTAATATCAAATATTTGCTTTATTTGATGATCTGTTAAGCCATTTCTTAAATCTAATTCAGAAATATTTAACTGTTGTAGTATTCGACGATTATTTGGATCACTTAAATTAAATCCAATTCCTATTGTAGGATTACCAAAAGAATCTTTATAAATTTGGTTTCTAATACCTTCATGCCTAGAAATAAGTTTAAATAACTCGTCTGGATTTGCTTTAGCAGCAGGGGTAGCCATTGCTAATCCAGCAAGTAACCCTAATTTTTTAATATGATTTTTAAATGTAACCACACAATATTTACACAAATCTATCGATAAAGTGCTGAGGTAATTTATTTTTATTAGCTATAACAGCATCAAATATATTGCCATCTAATATATAAGTAACACAATAATCATCTTTACTTCTTGTGCCTCTGCCACAAGCTTGTACTAAGTTATAAAGCATTTTATCAACGTACCAAGTTTTATCAGTTTCAAAAAGTTTTTTTACTCTATTATCACCTAAAGGTAAATATGCTGCTTTTATTATGATTTGAAATCTAGCTAAATCATCTTTTAAATCTATACCAAAAGACATTGATGGGCTTACTAATACAGATGGTAGTGATGTTTGACTATGCAACCCTAAAAGTGCTTCATTATTTAATTCGCTGTCTCTAAATAAAAATCTATCACCCTTTAATTTTTTTTGAAGAAACTCTGTTATTTGTAAAGTATGTGTATGAATAATACCTTTATCGTCTTTATGTTTATCACAGATATTTTGTATTTGTTTAACCAATACCGGTAAAGTTTTATTGAGATTTTGTTTATTAAGTTTTAAATCTTTTGCAATATATATTGGAGATTTTTTAGAATCAAAAGTGCTTCCAACTTCTATATATTTATAGTCTGTTATTCCTAATGTTTTTGCAAAGTTTTTATGGTCAATAATTGTTGCAGACATTAATAAAATTTTATCACCAAAATTAAAAACGTATTTTGATAAAACATCAACTTTTAGTGGGACTAATTTAACCGTTTTACCCTCTCTTTGACAAACATATTCACAATCTTTCCATGTATCATTAATAAGAGTAAGTGTTCTGTTAAGATTGCCTAGAAAATTAATTTTAATTTTATCTTTAAGTTCAAGTGTTTTGCTCTTTTGCTTATCAATTAATTTTTTAATAGCACTATGAATCTCAATTATTAATTCCGAAATCCAAGACAATATTGAATCATTATCAATGTTATATAACATAGGTGCTTTGATACCACTATGTTTTAATTTGTCAGGATCAATAAAAACAGAGAATTGTTTTATTAACTCATCTTCAAGTTCAGATGCTTCATCACAAACAATAAAATTTTTACGCTTAACATGATTTGGCAATGCCATAAACATTTTATAATTAAGCACCCCGAATTTATTGGTCAGTGTATCATTTCGCTTATTATAATAAGGGCATATGTTTTTTTCCCAACAATCATCTTTTAGTTTCGATGTTAATAGACATGGTGCGGTCTCCACATCAAAACTTGTATCAACTTGGCATTTATAGTTAGGTTTACCTTTTAAAATTTCAGAATCATTAAATAAATTTTGGTATTGATCTTGTAGTGCTTTAGTTATTGTTAATGTAAAGCAACCAAAAGCTGGTTGTTGAAAACAGTCAATATCGTGCAAGTATTTCCCGGTATAGTCTTGTCTAAAAGCCTTATATGTTGTAATTAAGTTTTTAAATTCAGGTGTACACTCACCTGAAGCATTTCCTAGAGTTTTTGAAATAAAACTTTTCCCTGATCCCGTCGGAGCACTACAAATTACAAATTTAGAGCCACTCTCAAAAGCATTTTCTATTTGAGAGAGTAAATCTACTTGTTGAGGTGTTGGTGTAAACCCTTCTGGAAAATAATTATTAAACACCTTACATTATAATACTATAATGCAGATAAAACAACCGTTGAATTATATAATTTATTCTTTTTTTTCGGTTTAAGTAATTTAGCTTTGCAAAGTAAATCAAAGTTTTTTTGAGAAAAATCGTCCATTGTGTATGATAATTTTAAATGATTATTACACTCTTCTATATTAAAAGGATATGGTATTTCAAATACCTTATTAGTCTCACCATCACGTAATAAAAAGGTAAAGTAGAAATCTTTTAATTTAAAAATTAGCAATTTTCCAGAACGTAAAGGTTTATCGCAATTAATAAAGAACACAATATCCTTTTGTAAAAATTTATTTATAATATGTTCTGATTTTTCGTTCATGAATCCATGTAAGCCATTTTTTGGCCAATTGATAGTGGAAGTATTTTATCATTAAAATACTTCCAAAAATCTGCGTGTTTTATTGTTTGCACTATTTGACAATCATTCATATTAACCATTCTCCAATCTTGCATAAAAATATCCCATACAGGTAATAGATTTTTAGCTTCTGCATTATACGGTAACATGTTTGATGGAGATCTATAATTAAGTGTCATTTTTCCGTTTACGCTTGTTAAAATTTTATCATCTAATGTACAAAGCATTCTTCTTATTGCAGGTCGTTCTATTCGCGGGCGACGTCTTACAAACATTATTTCACATACATTATCTTTTAGAGTGCTCTTCAGACTTTGTAATGACGTTCTCATCCTTTATATATTTACAAATACCGAATAGTCTTTGCTCATTTAAAAAAACACCTTTTCTTAATTTACCATACCCCTCAATTTCAATATTTGAAACTGATGCACCTTTATCATTTGGAAATATAACAATATCTTTTGGCTTACAAAATTTAACACTTGGACCAACTAAAACTACCTTAGCTTTACGCCAAGCTTTAATTAAAGAGTTGGTAGGAACTAATATTCCATCACGCATAATAGTATCACTCTTACCGTCACTTACCTCATCAATAAATTCAACTAAAACAATATCATCAAAAACAAACGATAATTTAAAATCTTCACCCATTGAAAAGTTACCTTTGTGGAAACCATCAAGGTCAATTAAACTTCGTTGAGTTGGTAAAAGATCGATCGATGCCGGAGGTTGTTTCATATTAAACTACTTACGTAAAGATTTTAATAATTCAACGTGATTACTATATTCCCTTTTACTTAAAAATTCTGGAAGAATTAATTGTTCTTCTTTTTCTTCTTTATCTTTTTTTGTTTTTTTAATGTAAGCAATTCTTTTAAATCTACATTTAGGAATTATATTGTATATATAATTGTATTGATCTTGCTTAATATTAAATGCACCTATTTGTTTATTGCTTGTTTCATTTATATAATTTGAAATTTCAGGTGAATAAAAAGAAAGCCATCTATTAACCATAAATGAACTAAATTGTGATTCATCTTCACAGTTAAGATCAATAGATTTTTTTGAAAATGCTATTGAATTGATATAATCAAATATACTTGTCATTAACAAATAACTTTAGTTGTGGCAATAAAAATATCATCATTTATATTATAAAATAATTCAATAATATCTGCCATAAAAGCCTTTGTTTGCTCATCAGTTAAATTTGTACTAAATGCAAAAGGGGGAGCTTTTGTTCCAGCATCAATATTAATTCCAGTATGACCAAGAGCTACATTATTTTTAGAGTATGTAATACTAACACTGCATTTGCCAACTTTTTGTAATGTCCCATCACTGCCTATAAATTCACTATGAACCATTAAATCATCACCATCTACTTCAATTGGTTTTTTAATATATTTTGTTGATAAAATATTTGCAATTTGAGTATTTAAAAGACGTTGATATGCAACTGCTCCAAACGGATCTAAATTTGGAATTTCCCAACAAAAATTAATTGCATCTTTACTAAAAATAAAATCATTTTGAATAATATCTTCACTATCAATCATACCATCAGCTAATACATTCATTGGTGCCCTAAAAGCAATTATATTGCCTATAGGTAATGTTTTTTTTCTAAAATAATTATATGCAAATCTTTTATGTAAAAGCAACCCATCGTAAACTGGAATATCCTTAATGATCATACTGTATTATATGTTTTTTTATTATAATTCAACTAACGGTTTAAACCCTTTTCGTGATATAACATAGTCCCAATAGATTGCTTTAACCCAATCATATCTATCTTTTAAGGGACTATTTTCATGTTTATAATCATAAAAATTATCTTCAAAGCAAATTATATCAATTTCATATTTACTGAAATCAATTGAGTTTAAAATTTCTTGCTCACCACCCTCTGTATCAACAAATAAAACATCAATATGACCTGGTTCGATTAGTTCGTTAAATGTATAATTACGAATAATCCTAGATTCTGTTTTTGCACCAAAATACGCTAAGTCTTTTTTAATACGTTCAATATGTCTAGGATCATATTTTTCTACAATACCGCTTAGCATTTCAGCTTCTGGATGACCTATTATTTTATTAAAAGTCACATATGGGTTAATGAGATCTGATATTGTTGCATTAACTGCTTGACATTTTCTAGCTTGTTTTAATTGTTCATATTGTTCAACCATTGGTTCAATACAAATACCATCCCACCCTAACTCTTCAAAAACATACGATGCACTTAAATCCACACCATTATGTGCTCCAATGTCAATAAATCTCCCATCTGTTTTATAGGTGCCGTCTTTCTTTTTAAAGAAAGTTTCTAGTACAAATTTATCTTGACCGTTTTGCCCTTTAAAATTCATGATATAAGATGTTTTAAATTAATATCTTCAAAGTAATTTTCAAGATAGTAGTCTAAAGTATAATATTCCTTGTTTCTAAAATCTCCAAATGTACTTGCATCTCGAAAATTGTATGAACACGCTTCGTGAAATTCATTATAATACGGCACCATTTCATCTGTAAATTGCTGAAGTGGTATGCACCCTAAATCTATAGCTTCATAATACCTAATATTAATAAAATCACCTGTACCAAGCGGATTTAGTATATATTTATAACTTGCTAAAGTATGTAAATATTCATTATACGTCATTTTTCTATCAGTATTTATCACGTTAATATTAACACCTTTTTGAATCAGATCACTGATAAGACGTTGACGCCGATAATAACAGTGTGGTGATAACTGACCTATAAATGCAATCTCATCTTTTTTTATTATATCCGATGTTTTAATTAAAAAAGTATCTCTTGATAACAACTGCTTATTGATAGTAGTTTTTCCTAAAATTTTAGCATCATTTACATCTGAAACAAATTGAATAACTCCGTTTATACTTTCCACTAATTTTTGGTGATTTATATTCCATGGAAATGCTGAATCAAATATTTTTTCAAAGTTAAAAACAACAGTTTTAATTTTTTTTTGGTTTAGAGCATTAATAAATTCAGGAGTTTTCCACACTGCTACATGTAGTGTAAAATGTTCATCAACAATAAAAAGTGTATCAATACCATCAAGATCGGTAACGTTATTTACATTTTTAAACTGTTCATTAAAATAGTTACCCAGTGCATATCTATAATTTTTAAATAATCCGTGAGAAACTATTGCTATATCATCTATACTTAGAATTCCTTTCATAATTATTTTTGTAGTAGGGCCCAGGTTATAACAGGGTTCTGAATTTGATTTAATCCCGGGTTTTGCAATTGAGTAAAATCACTCCAACCTGGACGACGGGTCCAAAGTTTAACAAGATATTCTTCATTACCCCATTGACCTATTTCTAAAATTTTAAATCCAATTTGCTCAGCTAATGCTGCAAGACCCATTGGTGTGTATCCCATAAAATAGTGATATGGTTCACTATGCGGGGCATTGCACGCTGGGACATTGGTATATAAATATGCACCATCTTTCATATGCTCTTTAATATTTTGTAAACATTGTGCAGGGTTATATACATGTTCTAAAGTTTGATGCAAACACACAAAATCAAAATCTTTTTTTGGTAAATCTAAACTATGAAGATCACATTTAATAGGATTATCATCATAATTAACATTATATATTTTTTTAATTCTGCCTTGAAGATATTCTAATTCAGGATCATCAGGTCCATTAAAAATTAATAAATCATTAATCTGAAAATTGTATTTTTCTATATATCTTTCAAACTCTAATAATGATATTACTCTAGGAAAATCTTTGCCTTGCCATTTCCAGTTTTTATTATTTTTGTGTACCGGTAGTGGTATATATCTATTTTTATATTCATCAGTAAAATTGATTTTTACATATGTATCATACAACTCTTGAATTTTACTATGAGATAACGCTTTCATATGATATTTCTCCAGTAATCCATATTAATAAACTCAAAGCCTTTTTCTAAATTAAAACTGCTATATTTTTCGGTTAAGTAAGATAATTTTATATCGTACCATTCATCTGTAAATAAAATTGGTAAATCTTTCCATTGACTAAAACATTCATGATTTTCAATTATAGGAATAGATCCTAATGCTAAACACTCCCAATTTCTATGACAATCTAGACCGTTACCTGGTGGAGATATAACAAACAAACTCTTTTTTATTTCATTTAAATAATCAAAATTTGAAACTGACGGGCTCATTAAAATATTATTTTGATTTGTAACCCAATCAATATATGAACGTCTTGATGTATTAGTATTGATACTAAAATTTTTATATACCGTTTGCGTTTTTGGTAAATAAACATTTCTAATACAATTTATTATATTTTGTTTTCCATGCGGCCATTGTGAGTTAGCAATACCAATTGGTATACTTATTAATTTAGAATGAGATATTGCACGGTTTTGACAATACCACAATTTAAGTTTTGGATAATCTGCTATATATCTAAAACTTTCATCAATACAATCATCAGAATTATGTGATATTAGTATCAAATCATCAGGTATATAATTCCAGAACTTTGAAAAAAAATCTTTTATAAAATGTGTATAAACGAAAATTTTATTATATTTTTTAATATCATTCACATTAAAATCTGCAATTCTGTGTGCATTTTGTGGTTTAGATTTTAATTGATCATCAATAATACAATTGCGTTCAGTATAGAAGCTAATTTGTGCTAAAGATTGAAAATTTTCTCCGGATATTAATTCCATGATATATAATCCTTCAAATTTTTACTATGTACATGCAAATTATAAATTATAATTTTTTTCCCATTAAAAAGTAAATATGGCCTTTTTAATTCAGAGTCAAAATAAGGTTTAAAATTTTCATTAACATGTCTATCAATAAATCTTTCTCGTGATTTTAAATGCACTGTTTCTTTATCTTGACCTTGACCGGAATGAGTACCACCAATATATTGACCATATGTACTCGGATCAAAAACCCCATTAAAAATATCAAAGTTATTATTACCAGGTTCAAGTGGTGATACAGGCAGTGGTGTTATTAAACTTGTCATTTTACCAATTTCACCTAGTAATCTCATTTCATGTGGCATCGACCCTAATTCTTTTTCAAGCTGTTTTTCTCCTTTTTTAGCCAAACTTAAAAGCTCATCACAAAGAAAATGTAATGAAATAGCTTTCTTTATATACATAAAACCGCAAACAAATTCATTGTCTTTATGTGGTGTAATACCAATATGATCTACATATTTTATTAGACGGTCTTTAATATTTTCAATATTTTCATATACCAAAACATCATTATCAAAATGAATAATATTTTCTGTTATATCATGTTTAGCTAAAAAATTTCTAATATAAAAAAATCTTTCAAATGATGTTCGCCATAATGGGTCATGGTCTGTTGTATAATACCCAATTGATTGAAGATCATTTGGGGTATAATCATTTAAATTAAATGTGTCCTTAAATCCAAGCATCGTTGAATCATCTGTAAGTAAATAAATTCTAGCATTAGGTTGTGTTATGTAAATTTGTTTAATACAATAATATAAATGCACAGGGCATTTTCCTTTATGGAAAAGAATAAAATTCATTTTGTTAATTTTATTACTGAAACCCCTCTTTCTTGCACCACTTTTGAAGCACATGTATTTGCAAAAATAATTGCATTTTCTATGCTAGAACCATCTAAATAATTTACAGTTAATGCTGCTAAAAAAGTATCTCCAGCACCGCTTACATCAATGACACCTACCTTATTCACACTATAGGTAATATTTTTATAAACACAACCATCTCCGCCCCGAGTGCATATAATTTTATCTTCTAAATTATTACTCTTAATTTCATTAATAGAGTTAGCGTATTCATGATGATTTATTTTAATAAATGCGGCATTTTTAACCCATTCACCCAATTTTCTTTTTGTATCAATAAAAACTAAAGGATGACTATCAATAATAGTTTTAAGATTGTCGTTACTCAAAAATCCCTTATTATAATCAGAAATAATAATAGCATCATATAAACTAGCATCAAAATTGTCCATATTAATTTTTTCTGTTTTTACAGTTGAATCAATTCTTAAAAACATATGATTTGTTTTATTATCAACAAAACGTGTCTTTTTTACTGAAGGCCAATTGGCGTTAGTTAACATTGTAATATCATACGTTTCAGGGGTTGTTAAACTTCTAATATTTTNCCCCACATTTGCTGCCATTCCACCGTTTTTAGTAGCGTGATCAATATCTAATAAAGGTACAGGAGCTTCTGGACAGAGTCTATTACAATTACAATAAATAAATTCATCAACACAAGCATCTCCAATTACAATAATTTTTTTCATATATATAAACTCTTTTTTTCAACTATCATTGATGGTCTATTAGATGCCATTGCTAATTTATAAGACCAATACAGTCCATCTGCATTATGTGGACAATATATTGGAAAACTAACCATTTCAGAAAAACCTTTTGTAAAATCTTGTGAATGTGTTGGTCCAGAATAAAACGGGCTTGAATCAGCAACTACTGAACGTAATATTACAGGTACTTTATACTCCCCGTGAGATATTCTTTCAATATGATTGATATGGTTAATAATTGCATCAGCAGCTACTAACATAAAATCATGGCGTTCATAATATACTACTGGTTTGTACCCTTCAAAAGACATGCCAATAGCTAGCCCTGTCATTAAATTTTCAGCTACAGGGGTTTCAATTTTTTGATCATCTGGAACGTGTTTTAATGTACCCATTGCATTACCATTTTTTACATTATATCCAATAAAAATTGCACCCATATTTCCTAATTCTGTTTGCATATCTTCAGCGACTTTTTTATACACTAAATTTTTAGGAATTTCAATATAAGGGTCCTGCTCAAACGGCAACGGAGGAAAGTATTCATTATGTGTTTTTGTCGGAACATTTTTAGATAAATCTAATTTATCATCGGTGCGGGCATGTGGATATGTAATATCATATGAATATCTTGTTACACAGTCTGGAAATATTGGATTGGTTGCTTTGCCCCATCTTTCTTCTTTTGAAGTACAAACTGAACGATTATTGTCTTCGACAATAAATTTACACGGTAAATCAAATCCGTCAACATATCGAGCAGCTTCAAATAAATGACCTGTATCTTCAGTACCATCCCCTACAAAGCACCAAACTTTTTGTTTTGACCCTTTTCTTTTTAATGCTAATGCAATTCCCGTTGCAATTGCAGGGGTTCCACCTATGATCGCTGAGGTAAAAAAGTTTTTCTGTCTATCATATATAAACATACTTCTACCATTGAGAATTCTTTGTTCTAATTCATCCGCGGGAATACCGTGTAAAAGTGCATGATAATGATTGCGATGGGATGATAATACATAATCATCAGATTTTATGTCTTTAAAAATTTCAATTAATTGGTCTTCATTGCCGCCAGATAAATGAAATAAAAATGGCAATTTTCCGCTTTTATAATTTTGAACCATTTTTAATTCAAAATTAATCAAATCCTGTTTTGTAACCATGTAATATTATACTACATCTTTATAAGAATTCTACCAGCTTTACCAGTTTTAACAAGTTCAATAGCTTGGTTTATCTCATCTAATTTAAAAGTGTGTGTTATGATGCCATCAATATCAAGTTTACCATTTTTCCACAGGCTTACAAATTTAGGAAAATCTCTGGATGGTTTTGTTTTGCCTCCTTGAGTTGATATAATCGAGTGTCCTTCTTCTCCAAAAAAACTAGCTGGATTATGAAAAGTTAAACAAGACCCTTTAATTGGGGCAGCAACCATTATTAGTCTACCTGTAGGTGACAATAAAGATAAAACGTGCGAAATTAATAATGTATCTCCTGTTGTATCAATAATACAATCAACTGTATCAACCGGGGAAATATTAGTAGCAGTGCACACAAATATAGCACCCGCTTTTTCAACCATTTCTTTTTTTTCGGGAAATTTATCAGCAGCTCTAATAATAGATACATTTGCCATTTTTGCTGCTTTAATAAGATTCATACCAACCCCGCCACAGCCTAAAATTAGTACTCTTTCTCCAAATTTTAAATTTGCATCATTATTAATGACCCCTAATGCTGTTGATAAACTACAACCAAGTAATGCGCATAAATCATCTGGAGTATCAGCAGGTACAGGGGTTAATCTATTTTCTGATACAATAGAATACTCACTAAAAGTTGTAACTTTACCGCTTTTGATTTTTTTACCGTTATAGATGTATTCTGGAAAATCTGATTCAATACCATCTCCTTTTCTCCAATGTAATATAACTTTATCCCCAGCTTTAACTCTTGTTACGCCTGGACCCACTTTTTCTACAATACCACACCCTTCATGTCCCAATAAATGAGGCAAATGTTTTTCATTATCTTTTTCACCTCTAATTTCTTGTAATTGGGCGCCGCAAATACCGCTTACAATTATTTTAATTAATGATTGACCAAATTTTAATTCAGTTAATTCAACTTCACCTACAGTTAACGGTTCATTTAATTTTGTAAGTAATGCAGCTTTCATTAATTTAGACTAATATAATTAACATTCGGAAAATTATAATCAACTCTATCTAAATATTTTCTAAACGAAAACGTATCAATTTGTAAATCGCTTTGTAATTTATTTTTAATAGTGGCAGCTAAAATATGAGCTCCAGAGTGCAAAGTTATAAATTGTTTTACTGATCCTAAATAATCAGCATAATCAAATAAACTTGTAATTTTTATTTTAGGTAATTCACCCATTACACTATTAAAACTTTTTCCATAGTCTAATTTATCATTGATAATAAAATATGTTTTTGGGTTATTTGAAACGCTTTTAACAAGCTCTTTTAATTTATCTATACTATTGACAAAATCTCCACTAATAGAGTGTGCGGATAAATCTACAATAGAAATATCTTTTGCATCTATAATATGTTTTGGAGAATAATAAATTTGAGGATATTTACTAATAGGTTCAAATCCATAAACCCTTTGAATAGCTTCAATATGGTTTGAACCGGGTGTCTCAAACGGTTTAATTTGATCTAACCAACTCATATCAGTTGAGTCAACTCTACCGGTTATAAAAGGATTATTATCCCAAACCAATTCTTTTATCTCACTATTTTTACATGCATTTTGATTAGATAAGAAACATGGTAATCCAGCTTTATTACAAAGTTCTGGAATAATAGAATGGGCTAGATTGTCTCCAAGACCACCCCATGGTTGATAAATTATGTTTTTCATAGTATAAATTTTTCATTTCCTTGGTGCTCAAAATATAAATCAATATCATCTTGTTTAGGATTTATTGGCCATACCCCCTTATTTGTTTTGTATGGAAATATAATTTTTTTATGGCTACCCAAAAATGCAGCCCACCACGAAAAAGATGATTGAGATATAGCAATATTAGAGCTGTTTAATAAAAATTTAAAATCTCTCATAGATCGTGAATCTGATGTTGTCTCAAATTTATCTACATATCCTTCTGTATGTAATTTGCACCCATCAAGTATTAATTTTTGAACAGTTTCACATTTTGAATTATCTGTTACAATTATAACATCTGTAAAATTTGATGTATCAATTAAATTTTTATAAAAAGTATACCCTAAAAAGCCGTCTATTTGCACATAATCTGTTTCTCGAATATGTACAACTAAAGAATTGTCGTTTATTTGATTTTGGGAATTAATTAAAGATTGGTCATAAGTTATATTAAAAACTTCTTTTAAATCATTTTTATATGGAGTATAATATTGTGATAATTGAACAAAAGAATTTACAACAGTTGTGCCGTTATGTTGTAATACTTGATCTATATCAACAAAATTATTTCCAAATTGTTTTGTATACAAAATTGGTTTATTAGCTAATGCCCAATTTATATCTCCCGATGACGGTTTAATATTAAAATTCGGTAACCCTTCTAAATGATATAATGGTGAAAGCTTTCTTTTAGCTAAAATATACCCAAATGCATACTGAAACATACGATTTCCCATCCTTGCCCATGGATCAAATTGAATTACAATACTCATAATTACCAATAACATCCCCCTTCACATAAATTTCGTTTGTCTGGCAATTCAATCGGAAGAGGGTTTGTCCAATGCTCATTAAAAAATGGCTGAAACTCTTTTATTTCTCGCCAACGCTGCCCTTTAATTCCAAATAATATTTGTGTAGACCCTCCTAAATGAATACCTGTTTTACCGAGTTTTTTACATTCAGCCGCAAATAATAATGATGTATACCCTGTGCCAAAAATACCAACATCAAAATCTTCATTTTTTAAAATTTTTAAAAATTCTTGATATATTTCTTCTGATGTAGAGTACTTAGAATCTGGCTGTATTTTTAATGCAAAAGGGTATTTAAATGCTTTAAGAATAAAATTTGGGTTTATTTTATTATTCCAAATTTTTGATAAATTAAGAAAATTTTGTATTATTGATATTGCAAATGGACTAAAAACTAAAACCTTTTTACCTTCTAAATAATCTGTCCAAGGTTTATCAAAAAAATATGGTTCAAGATGCTGTAAATTTGTTATCTGTGCTTTTGGGCAGCAATTTGCAAAAAGAGATTTTTCAAAATCGGGTAAAATTTTACTCCATTTAGGAATTAAATCTACTTGAGCGAGCGCATTTACCATATTAATTCTAAAATCACTTGCTGTTTTTTCATTAAACGGAAACATACCAGCAATATCTTCTGCTTCATGTGTTAAGTATTGTTGGTATCCAAAATTTAAAATATTTAGCTCGGTTACACCTACTTTGCCAGCACATAATGGTTTATTATGTTTTAAATAATGGGATATAAAGTTATTACCTTCAACTATCATGGTTTATATTGTATAGTAGTGTTTGTATTTGACCACCATATTTTTGGACCTAAAAGATTACGTATATGGATTGTACCTCTATTTGATTGAATATTTTTCCATCTTTCAAACAACCCTTCATAATCA
>TBL_comb47_HYPODRAFT_10004222_pt1 | contig 16589 bp, 11 predicted proteins | sample TroBogypolimnion_40_FD_10682 | JGI IMG/M metagenome (IMG submission 10682)
GCAAAAAAACAGAAATGGCCATAATATAGGTTTTGATTGTAGATTCACTATACCTTTTTTGTGCCATCCATTGTCTGAACTTTTCGATCTCTTTGTGATTTTCGGAACTCAAAGGAGCTAATCCGGTTATGGCCATAACAGGACCAAATGCTACAACTGGCTTTTGTTGTTCAAAAACCATGTTCTCAATTCTTGTAATCCTTTTACCGAAGTAGTTTTTGAGCAAATTAAGGTTCTGGCCATAATTGGGAATGACCCACCTGAACTTCGAATTGTCCCACCTTACATATTTGAATGTCCTTACAAAAAAGATGTCTGCTTCATTCTTTGGTATTTTGACCCAAATTTGTTTCGGGGTAACCTCCAGGATAATCTCGTCCGGGTGCAAAAACGGTTGGGATGCAATAACCGGAATTGTCGGTTTTGTGGGCTCTAAGTTTTGTGGCCCTTCCTTTGGAAATGTTTCGGATACTTCCTTCTTCAAACGTGTTTACTGGTTTTTATCATGGCTTATGGTGGTTTTTGATTGTATCGGATGGATGAACACAACAATGCGCCAACCGATAGCGTAAATATACCAAATTTTCCATTAAAATCAAAAAACCGAACTCTCCAGTGACAGCTTCGCCCCTTCAGTTACATTTTAGATACAAACAAAAAAGTATTAAAAATAAATTTAGTAAGCGATATAAACAAATCCCTTGATGATCCTCGTAGAGCTATCTAATTGAAGGATATAATAGTAGGTGCCTGTTGGCAGCTTCACTATATTTGTTCCGGTGGTTGTATTGGAGCTCCCATCCCACCCGTTTTTGTAATTTCTGTCCTCGAAAACCTTTTGTCCGTAACCCGTAAAAACAGTCAGGACAGCATTCGGGAAAGCATCTATCCCTGGTATGACAAAATAATCGTTGATCCCGTCACCATTGGGGGAAAAACTTTCAGGGACAAAGATTGGGGCCAATGTTACACAGGATGGTGCCGTAACGACCAGCGAATCTTTACATCCTGTTGATGAAAATGTGGATACAACCCGGTCCGAAATTTTGTTGGGAACATTTGCAATTTGATAAAGGCCATTTTGAAAGGTAACCGTACCATATAAAGGGACAATTTTGTCACCGGTACTGCTTATCCCGATCAGATAAGTGTTCTTTTGCGGTTCACATTCCGTATCGATGACAGAGAGGATCGGTTTTGGATTGACGGTCACCTGTATGTTTTTCATGGCTGTACACCCTTTCTGATCAGTACCGGTGAGTGTATAGGTTATCGTTCCTGCCGGACTTGCAGCCACCTTTGCCGACGAAACAGAAGAGAGTCCATTGGCAGGTGACCATAGAAATCCGCTTGCACCACTGGCTTGCAGGATGACCGAATCTCCCTTGCAGAGCGGTGGATGATCGGGGACAACTGAGATGATCGGTTTTGGGTTCACCTTCACTTCGATGGTTTTGGAGGCAGAACATCCTGGACCAGCCGAGCCAACGACAGTATAGCTCGTTGTTAATGTTGGACTTGCAGAAACAACAGCCCCTGTGGGTGAAGAGAGTCCAACCGAGGGTGCCCATAAATAAGTGGTCGCCCCTGTTGCTGAGAGCGAAACGGAGTTCCCTTCACAGATTTCGGGTGCTGCCGGACCGATAGATACATTGGGTACAACTACAGAAATCTGCTTACAGACATTGGTTTGTGTTGGCAACCCCTCATCGACAATCAGGCTGATGTTATAAACGCCGGGAACCCCATAGGTAACCATCGGTGGGTCTTTTAAATTTGAGGATGGGAACGATGGGTAGGGACACCCTTTAAACATGAACCTGGACAAGGTATTGTTGTTGACGTTCGTAACAAGGCAATATATTGCATCGCCATCCCTGAACATTTGGGAAATATGGTGGGGAAAGCTGAATGTGGCAATATTTCCAAGCGATACGCCTGTTGGCTGTGAAGTCAAACCATTGGGAAAGGCGATCCTGACCACATCGTTGGTCAATTCATTCACGATAAAGCCCAATACGACCCCACAATCGCGGATAATGATGATCGACCTTGGTGCGTTCAGTACCGATCCGATATTCCCAAGGTTTACACCGGTTGGCTGGTTGGTCAGTGAATTGCCAAAATCGAGCCGTGAAATCGAATTGCCGATCTGATTGGCGACATAGAGGTACCAGTTCCCCTTGTCCTCAACAGGATAAAAACCCACCGGCCCATTTAAATTGCCAACATTCCCAAGATCCTTCGCAGTTGGAAAATTGGCCAGGCTGTTCCCAAAACTGAGGAGTGTCAGTCGGTTGGTGCTGTAATTCCCGACCAACGTAAACCAATTGTTGTTCTCTTCAAAAGTATAAAGGGTGTGTGAACGCTCCATCATATCGCCAACGTTGCCCAGGTTCTCGGCTGTCGGGACATTCTGAAGGCTAGTTCCAAAATTTAAGCGGATGATAAAGTTATTGGAGAAACCGGCCACCAAACCGTACCAAATCCCACTGGATAAATCCTTTTTGATCTGGATCCCTTCAATATTGGGAACCAAAATCCCCAGGTTCCCGAGGTTGGTCGCAACAGGATTGTTCGATAAACTGGTTCCAAAATCAAGCCTTGAAATTGTTCCACTGCCTAGATTGGTAATGAAAACAACATAATTTGCACCATCCTTGATGATTGCAGAATATACCGGTTTACTGAGGTTGCCCAGATTGCCCAGATTCTCCCCGATCGGATTACTGGCCAGGTTTCCCGAGCAAAAGTTCCAGTAAAAGGTCGATCCCCCAACCGAGGTATTCACCACTGTAAAACTTTGACCCACACAAATTGAATCGGGGATATTGAACCCAGCCTGGCCGACTCCCAAATTGTACAAACAGGTTATACAACCGAATGTCAGCAGAAATTTATACATTCAGCTCATTTAAAGTATTCATTACCTTGCAATACCAGTTTTATTGTGTGGTGATTTATTGTAGTTTTTTTGCCAATTCGGGGACAATTTCCAATTTTTTTGCACATTTAAATATTTTATCCAGCCCGAAATCAACCTGCTCCCTGGTATGGGTTGCCATTAATGAAAAACGGATCATACAATCGGTTTCCTTAACAGCAGGCGAAACAACGGGATTGACGAATATCCCTTCATCAAGCAACATGGCAGTAAGTTGCAATGCTTTTATTTGCTCCCCAACATACAAGGGGATGATAGGGGTCTCTGATTTTCCTGTATCGAATCCAAGTTCCTTAAATCCCTTTAAGGCATAATTTGAAATCTCCCACAGATTTCTGATCCTTTCAGGTTCATTTTCCATAATTTCGAGAGCGGCTAAAACTGCGGCGGCAGACGCTGGTGGAATACTCGCACTGAAAATCAGGGGGCGCGCATTATGCTTAAGAAAGTTGATTGTATTAAAATCGCTTGCGATAAAACCGCCAAGTGAAGCAAGGGATTTACTAAACGTGCCCATAATCAGGTCAACTTTGTCGGTAAGGCCGAAGTGGGAGGATATCCCGCTACCATTCTTGCCCAGTACCCCGATCGAATGGGCATCATCCACCATCACCGTTGCAGCGTATTTGTTTGCCAGTTCAACAATTTCGGGTAGCCTGGCAATATCGCCATCCATACTGAAAATACCATCCACAACGATCAACTTAATCTCACCGTCTTCACATACTTTCAACTTCGATTCAAGCGATTGCATATCATTATGCCTGAATTTCAATACCTTAGAAAATGAAAGGCGGCTTCCTTCAATAATGGATGCATGGTCGGATTCATCCAAAATAAGATAATCAGAACGACCGGTCAAAGTGGAAACGACACCAAGATTTACCAAGAAACCTGTACTAAAGCACAATGCAGCTTCTTTACCTGCCATCTTTGCCAATTTGTCTTCGAGCTTGATGTGAAGGTCGATGGTACCATTTAAAAAACGCGAACCTGCACAACCGGTGCCATATTTATCAATTGCATCTTTAGCAGCCTCTTTTATTTTTGGATGGTTGGTAAGCCCCAGATAACTGTTTGAACCAAACATAATCACATTCTTTCCTTGAATTGTCACAACAGTATCCTGCTGTGATTCAATACTCCTGAAATAAGGATAAATCCCTGATTTTTGAGCTTCCTGTGGTTTTGTGTATTTCGAAGTTCTTTGCTCCAGCAATGACATTTGTGGCATAATTTAGATTTTTGAAAGTAATTATGGTTATCCAGAAACAAAAATACTTTTTCTTTCTTAGTTTTTATTCCAAAGCCTAAGATTATTTAAAACACTCCACAACTGCCAATAATTTTTGAAAGCAAACATCGCGCGAATACAATTCAGTGGCCTCCTTTCTTCCATTTTTGCCAAGAATAGACCTAAGCTGAGAATCAAGTATCAGTTTTTCAAGTGACCTGAACCATTCCTCATCGTTGCTTGCCAGAAAACCATTTTCTCCAGGCTTGACAATCGTCTGGTTAATGCCGACCGGACTCGCCACACAGGGAATTCCTGCCGCAAAGTATTGCAGCAATTTATAGCCTCCTTTCATCCGGGTATAATCGGTATCGGGCAACGGCATGATGCCAATGTCCATCTTTCCAAGCTGATTGTTCTCATCCTCAAAAACCCAGGGTTCTGCCTGATGGAAGATTCCTGAGACAACGTAATCGGAAGCGGCACCGACAGTCAGAAACCGGAACTCATGTTTTAATGCCAACTGTTGCAATGGCTTTTCGACCAGTTCCAAAAACCCCGATGTCCAGGGTGACCCGATCCATCCGATTGTAGGGATTCCTTCCGATTGTTTTTTGGCCGGCCTGATCCGGTCTGTTTCAACAGGAGAAGGGATAACCTCCGGTTTTTGTCCGTATTGGAGGCAAAATCCGGTAAGATAGTCTGTGCTGACAATCACTTGTGCGGCACAGCCCACCATCAAGGCAGTCCGCTCCAGGTCACGTGGCCTGTTTGGATTAATATAGATTGCATCGTCGAAATCGTAAATAATGGATGTCGATCTCTTGCTCAGGCAATTTAAAAGAAACCTGCTGATAAAGGTCCTTTGGATAAAAACCACGTCCCAATGTTTCAGAAGGATAAAAAGGACCATTTTCACATTGTACCAACGCTTGAGGAGTGGAAAAATTAAAAACTTCCCGATCTGATCGGATGGTCTTTGGGGAACTCTCGGAATAAGATCGACCCGGTAACCTACGTTTTCGAAAAAAGGGATGTATTCCAGTGCCCTGATTCGGGCACTCGCATGATCGATATTGCCATCGGTCAGCATCAGCATCCTTTTATTTGTTTTCATGATTTATTGTTAATCAGTTCCCTGAACCTTCTGATCCTTTTCTCAGGATTGTACAGTTCGATGATCCGCTTTCTTGCACCATTGCGCAATCCGTTGTTATTGTGATTTGATCGGATAAATTCAACAAGGATATCAGGGTTCCACTCTTCGATGGTGCGACCTGTCTCACCAATCGTGACCTGGATATCCCCAACATTTGTTCCGACAGGGATACAACCACACAGCATCGCCTCGCAAAGGGCATTTGGAAGTCCTTCTGAACGTGACAATTGTGCATAAAACGAAGCACCCTGGTAATGGGAGGCCAACCCGTCGAACTGCTGCGGGGGGACCAATACCAGGTTGGTGGGCATCGGTTCAAAATAAGGTTTAACCTCCCCGGAGGCACCGATCACAACAAATTCAAATTCGGGCAGACGGATGGCCAACTCACGGAACCGGTCGAGCCCTTTGACCATCAACCGCTGGAGGTTTTCAGTTGTTGAAACTGTAATCACCCGTTTTGGGCGGTCGTATCCCGAAAAATTGAATTTTCCGGCATCACAAAAAGTCGCAATGGTCTCTGCATGAGCTTTAGGATTGATCAGCAATAGCTTATTTTTTAATGCGTTGGCTACCGGAAAGCACAACCCCGCAATTTTGAAGGTATTCCGTGTGAAGAACGCCCTGACCGGACTGGTGAAAGCACCGTAATGCAATTCGGAGAGTGTCGAAACGTCGTATCCGCCAATCACAACAAACGATTTCTTCCTGAATAGTTTGGCAAAAAGGACCGGCAACAGCGAATGGTAGTCGGCAAACCAGATAAATATTGAATCGAATTGATAACCTTGTAAGATCAGGAAAATGAACTCTTTAAGCAACGAAGCCCCTGTCCTGAACATTCCTCTCCCTGGTTTAAACTGATATTTTGTGACATTGGCAAATGACGACAAGATCTCATCGTCAGCTTTGACGAAGGACGAGTAATTTACATAAACAAAGAGAATCTTTTTCTTTTCCATAAAAGATAACGAAGTAATGAAACCCCATTAAATGTCCTATTCATCGGGTCTTGAAAATGGATGGCTTGAAAGTGGTTTCGCTGCAAACGGATGGATATCGTCCATTAAGCCAACAGGTGTTTGGTTACGGATGTCGTAAACAATACTGATCGATTTTCGGGCTTCGCCAATTTCAAAACCATTCCCTTTAAGGATCTCTTCATAACTTCGTGTGTGAAGATCGGTAAACCCTTCGCTGAATTCGATCTCTTCACCTTCGACTGTAATCGACCTGAACGTTGTTTTGCCTTTCTCTTTGGCTTCTGGTGGCAAGGTTTCGCTGTTGATGCTAAGAAACCAACGGACGCGGGCTTTTTCGAGCAGAAGGATCCCGGATGCCCTGTCGTGCGTATGGAGGTTGACAATATTTTCCTGCACATCGCCGAAGATCCAGGTCAGCATATCAAAAAAATGGATCCCGATATTTGTGGCTATTCCACCCGATTTGGAGATGTCACCCTTCCATGAGGTGTAATACCAGTTCCCACGCGAAGTGATGTAGGTAAGGTCAACATCAAAGACCTTGCCTGGTGGCGATAGTTTGATTTTTTCGCGCAGGTCAATGATCACCGGGTGGAGGCGGAGTTGAAGAATCGTAAATATTTTCTTCCCTGTGTCGGAAGCTACATGTTCCAGTGCTTCAATATTCCAGGGATTCAGGACCAGAGGCTTTTCACAGATGGCATGTGCCCCGCGGCGCAAGGCCACACGGATATGCGCATCGTGCAGGTAATTTGGCGAAGTGATGCTCATGTAGTCGATCACGATTCCGTTGTCGTATTTGAGTTTTTCGAGATAACGGTCGAACCGTTCAAATTCGACAAAGAATTTGGTGTCGGGCGAAAAGCTGTCGATTATCCCTACCCCATCATACGGATCGTAAGCTGCGACAAGCCTGTTGCCTGTCTCTTTAATGGCCCGCATGTGCCGGGGGGCAATGTACCCGGCAGCTCCGATCAATGCAAAATTCTTCATATCAATACTTTAAAAAATTAAAGATGAACCAAATAGGGTGCTGCAAATTTCGTTTTATTCTGCGGGATAAAGAAAAAATCGCCATAAATATCTTCAGGATTTCCCCCAACCGGAAAAAGTTGTTCTCCCTGAAGATAAAATGCTGAATATGTGTATTTTGCTAAATATTCGATGATTGTTTTCCTGTTGACAGGTTCGATTTCGATCTGTATAACAGGTTTGTGTTTCGACAACAGAAACCCGAGATGCGGGATAATGTGAATTTCGTAACCTTCCACATCACATTTAATGTAGTCGCACCGTTCAAGTTTCCCGAACAAAGTTGCTGGGGTGAACATCTTTTCCGAAAAAGTGAACTCCAACGGCTCATCTTCATGGTTGTCCAACACCCGTGTGAGCCCGTGGCGAAGGTATTTATTGCTTTTTGGAATCCCCATTGTGATCGGTTTATCGTCCTCCGTTCCCAGGGCATAAGGGATAATCGTTGTATTTTTATAGCCGGAGGTATTGATGGCCAGAATTTTTCTGAAAAGTGTAACCGGCTCAACACTAAATACTTTACCGGTTGGCCCTACCAATTGCGCAAATACCTTGGAATAATATCCCAGATTTGCACCAATGTCGATCACATGGTCGCCTTTCAGGACCAACTTTTGAATAAAGTAATGGCAATCGAAGGTTTTGTTTTTCTTTAGCCATCCCAAATTATAGGATATAAAAAACAGCCTGCTTACGACGATCAGGTAATTCCTGACACCAAGCAGTTTATAGAGCAATTGTTTGAGGATCATTCTTAAAGTGGATTTATATTATCAGTTTCTGCGACTGGCTGCTAGCAGCTAGTTGCCAGCCGCTGGCAGCTACTCAACTCTAAATACATTGTTTTCGGTTAATTGGTATTTCAATCCACTTTCAGGACAGACGGCAATACCCTCACCATTGAATTCAAGTTTGTGCCCATATTCGCTGACCCACCCGTGCTGATGTGCCGGATTCCCATAAACCAATGCGTAAGCCGGAACTTCCTTTGTGATGACCGCACCGGCACCGATCATTGCATATTGTCCGATTTCGTTCCCGCAAACAATTGTGGCATTCGCCCCGATGGACGCACCTTTCCGGACAACCGTTTTCCTGTATTCCTCCTTGCGGATAATGGCACTTCGCGGATTGATCACATTCGTAAAGACCATCGATGGTCCCAGGAATACGTCATCCTCGCAGATTACACCTGTATAAATTGAGACATTGTTCTGCACTTTGACATTGTTGCCCAGAACAACCTGTGGCGAAACCACCACATTCTGACCGATATTGCAACGTTGTCCGATAACGCAGCCCGACATGATGTGGCTGAAATGCCAGATTTTTGTCCCTTCGCCAATTTTGCAGTTTTCGTCAACAATTGCAGTTGGATGCGCAAAATATTGTATCATAACGATTTGATTGATTGGATAAGTGCTGAAACCACCATTTCCTGTTCAATGGTGGTTATTTCGGTGTGAATGGGTAGGGCAAGCACTTCACCGCACAATTTTTCGGCCACGGGAAAATCACCGGGCCGGTATCCAAGATAGGCGTATGCTTTCTGAAGGTGCAATGGCGAGGGGTAATAAACCATCGAAGGTATTCCGGCCTCTTTCAATTTTTCTTTGATCTGATCACGGTTTGCCACCCGGATCACATATTGATTATAGGTATGTACCGACAAACCATTTTCTGCCGGAATTTTTACCTGAGGCACTAACCCAAAAATCTGGTTATAAAAGGTACCGGCAGCCATCCTTGATTTCAGGTAACTGTCGAGATGAGCGAGCTTGACCCGAAGAATGGCAGCCTGAAGTGAATCGAGCCGCGAATTGCATCCGATCATTTCGTAGGAATATTTTTGACCCTGGCCATGACGCGATATCATCATAGCCCGCTTTGCAAGCTCTTCATTGTTTGTGGAGAGTGCCCCGCCATCGCCAAAGCAACCCAGGTTTTTTGTCGGAAAGAAGGAGTGGATATTGAGGTCACCAATCGCTCCGATCATCTTTTTGTCACCATTGGGGAAGGTGTAATTTGAACCAAGCGATTGTGCATTGTCTTCAATCACGAACAACCCGAATTTCCTCGCAATTTCAAGTATGGGGGCCATATTGGCCGATTGTCCGAACAGGTGGACCACTACAATCGCTTTGGTGGCAGGTGTGATCTTTTCGCGGATCAGGTTTTCATTGATGTTGAATGTATCTTCATGAACATCAATGAAGACAGGCTTCAGACCAAGCAGTGCAGCTGCTTCCGCGGATGCGACATAATTAAAAGTCGGCATCAGCACTTCACCTCCTGGCTGGAGACCCAATGTTTGAAAGGCGATCTGAAGCGCATCTGTACCGTTGGCACATGGGACAACATATTTTACGCCCAGATATCCGGCCAATTCCTGAGCAAAAGCCTCAACCGGTTTCCCGTTGATAAATGCAGATGTCCCGATCACCTCCTGCATGGCCCGGTCAACTTCATCTTTTATTTTCAGGTACTGACCATGAAGGTCAACCATTTTTATAGAACTCATCCTATAATTATTAAGCTAAATGGATTATTAAATTCAGCGATGATCTGCAGGAGATTTTTCTTTTTCTCCAGCTCCCTTTTCCCTTCACCGTTTTCCCTTCTCCGTTTTCCTGTTCCCCTTATCCGGCTTCACAAATCTGCCAAATATTCTGCAATAATTTCAGCGGCATCTCCGTTCCCGTAAAGGTTCATCGAAAAATCGGATGTTCTGCCTGACAATTCCATGTAGGCTTCCACAATTTTTGATGGATCGTTGCCGGTAAGAAGGTTATATCCGTTCTCCACGAGTTCGACCCATTCGGTCTCATCGCGCAATGTTATACAATATTTTTTGAAAAAATAGGACTCTTTCTGTAAACCACCACTATCTGTCAATACCATCCTGCAATTTTTAAGCAATTGGATCATGTCGAGATAGCCAACCGGATCGATCGGATCGAACGTAGGTTTGATTCCGGCTTCAGCCATCATTTTTCGTGTACGGGGATGAATCGGTAATACAACCCGGCAACTCTTGTTGATTTCGTTCAGCGCTTCAAAAATGTCCCCAAGCTTCTCCTTGTCGTCAGTGTTTTCCTGNCGGTGGATGGTCGCGAGAACAAAAGGTTGCTGTGCNAGCTCAAGATNTCTTAAAATGGATGAACGTTCGTCCGAAATAGCCGCATAGAACATTGCTGCGTCCTGCATCACATCGCCGCAATTAATGACCTGACAACCAAAGTTTTCATACCCCTCTTTGCGAAGGTTCGCCACAGCTGTAGTGGTCGGACAGAACAGTACCGAAGCGATACGGTCGGTGAGTATCCTGTTGATCTCCTCCGGCATACGGGTATTGAACGAACGTAAACCCGCCTCAACATGTCCTACCGGGATATGTAGTTTTGATGCGGCAAGTGCCCCGGCCAAGGTTGAATTGGTGTCGCCATAAACAAGAACCATTTCTGGTTTTTCGGATACCACGATTTTTTCGATCTCCTCCAACATCCGCCCGGTCATCGCACCATGACTTAAATTACTGATTTCCAAATTATATTTAGGCAATGGGATCTGCATCTCCTCAAAAAAAAGTGCCGACATATTGGGGTCATAATGTTGTCCTGTGTGGACGATCACCTCCTCAATTCCAGATTTTTTCAGTGCCCGGCTCACGACCGCTGCTTTCACAAACTGGGGACGTGCCCCAACGATGGTCAATATTTTCTTCATGATCAGATCGAATTCAGAATTTTCGCCAGTTCGGCTGTCAGGTTTTTCCGCGAGTATTTGTCAATCCCTTTCGGATTCACCGATAAATCATTGGATTTAAATTTCATGTACATCTCCATGATAATTTTTTTGATCCCTTCCAGATCATCATAACCGGCAATCGAACCAGCCTCGGAGTCTTCCAGAATCCTTGCCAGGTCACCATCGGCAGGACCAATGGCCAAAACAGGCCTCCCGGCAGCAAGGTATTCGTAAAATTTGCCAGTCAATATCCCTTTTGCATTCGGACTGTTGTTGATGGCGAGGAGCAGTATTGCCGATTGCCTGAGCATCGTACCCACCTGGTCATGAGGAACATAATCGATCCGGTTGAGCTGCCCGATAAGGTCATATCGGATAAGGTCTTCAATAACTGATTGATCCACATTTCCGGCCAACTTGATCTCCAGGTCTTTTTTAAAGTCAGGTTGATTTCCACACAATTCGGAAAGTGCTTCCCAGAGTATTTTTGGGTTCCGGTTGGGCGGGAGTGAGCCCACATGGGCGATCGAAAATTTCGTATCCCTGACAACCTGCTGACCAATCATATCATCAGGATCGAAGCCATTGGTAATCACATGGATATTATTGCCACCCATTTTCAGGTAGTTTTCCTGCATATCGCGACTAACAACAACCATTGCATCACATCGACTGATCACTTCATATTCAAGCGCTTTGTGTTTCCGATCAGCGAAAGCTGAAATTTTCAGGTCTTTATAGAAATCGATGTCGGTCCAGGGATCACGGAAATCAGCCATCCACGGGATTTTTATCTTCTTTTTAACACCCAGTGCAATCAGGTGCATGGAATGTGGAGGTCCTGTTGAAACAATTGCATCCACCTTATTTTCAGATAGATAATTTCGCAGGAATTTAACCGATGGCCTGATCCAGAATTTACGGGCATCGGGGATAAAAAGGTTTCCGCGTATCCAGACCGAAATCTGTTCAACCCATCCTGATGATTTCCCTTCACTCAATAATCCTGCGTGGACCTTATCCGATTTCTTTTTTCCAGTGAACTTTTTATAAAATTGGTAGGGTTCCCAGATGGGTATCCCAATCTGTTCGGTACCTGAGGGAATATCTTCTGTCAATGTGTTGTCAATCTGCGGATAATCAGGATTTGACGGCGTATAGATAATTGGTTCCCACCCAAACTGACGCAGATATTTCACAAATTTGAGCCAGCGTTGCACTCCTGCACCACCGCTGGGTGGCCAGTAATAGGTGATAATCAGAACTTTTTTCATTCAGGTGTGCTTTTAAAGATATTCTTTACAGGAATGGTTGCTACAAAATCCTTCAGGTAAAATGGCTCATAATAAGCAACATCCACAAATTTATTCATTTGGAAATTTTTTTCCGACAGAGGGACCATAAATTTTGCAGAAGTTGTAATTCCGTCAATAAACACGGCATTTGGATGTCTGATCGAATCGCGGCATTTCAAAGAACCATTCCCAAAGAAAAAGAGCGAACTCTTTTCAAGATAAGGGAGATACGACTGATGGTCGATAATATCGGCTTGGACCTTTCGGACCTGTGTCCCATTCTGGTCATAAATGGCGGTGTAAACTTCCATTCTTCGGGCATCGATCATCGGGCAAAAAAGGGGATTTTCCGATTTAAAAAGCGAAAAGTTTTCCGGGTTATGAATCACCGAATGGGCCATTGCCTCCAATGAGGAGATGGCAATCAACGGTAAACCGGAAGCAAAACAAATTCCTTTGGCTGTCGAAACCCCGATCCGCAAACCGGTATAGGATCCGGGGCCACCCGATACGGCCACTGCATCAATCTGTCCCTTCACAATCCCGCACTCGCTTAAAACCTCCTGGATATAGACAGTTAACAGTTCGGCGTGGTGCTGCCCTGTTAGGTTTTCGCGTGAGCTTATTACAATGCCATCGCGGGACAGAGCGACAGAACACACTTCAGTCGAAGTTTCGATATTTAATAGGAGTGCCATTAACTTTTTTTGCAAAGATGGGAATTTTTCATCTTTTTCTTTGCTCTGCTTTAAACATCAATTCACCATTACACTCTCCCATTCCCGATAATCAAACGCTGTCGGGAACTGCGTACGCTGACAGGTTTGAGACTGCATCCAAAATAAGATCCTAAAATGATAATTGGAAAGGGCGGCCACAAGGGCACGCCCCAACCATTTTCAAATTAGTACTTTCTAAGGTCGTTGAGCGAAGTCGAAACGCCGAATTTTCAAATCATTTCCTCACCATCACCTTAATTGTTTGTGGCGTACCATTAACATTGATGTTCAACAAATACAGACCCGATTTCAGGTTTGGAAGCCCAATGATATTCAAATTTCCGGCACCCAATTTCTTTGTCAGCACCACCTGACCCAAACCATTGTACAACGTGGCAACCGCATCGCTTCCAACCTCGCCGATCACCCTGATTTCCTTATTGCCTTTTGAATAAGCAGTTACCTTTCCTAGTAGCACGTGATCTTCGAGGCCACTCACGATATCGCCTGTATGCAGGAAGAACCTTCCTGTTCCGGCAGTATTGGCCTGTACAGCAGTTTTATAGCTTCCTTTGGAAAGATCTGTAAATGTGTTTGTTAGCTTATCTTCAAAAATTGCCTTGCAAGTTGGGTCCAGATTGACGGTTTTGGCAGTGAAGACGATCTCGCCAGCGGCCTTTGAATCGATCCCAACAGGGATGACCATTTTGTCGTAACCGAATGGCGGGAGGCACTGCAACTGGAACTCCGCATCGAATGGCTCGACCAATTTGGTATAGAGGGCAAACGATGGGTCGGCTTTCAAAATACCGGCATCGTAACCCCTGTCGAGGCCTTTGGTAGTACCCTCGACGAATAAAATGTCTGTTGAAACACTCTGGCCTCCTGTGGAAGCCACCAGCTCAATTTTTGGATAGGGTGCATTTACAGATTTTAATGCCTCATTGCCCATATGGAACTGCATGGCCTTGGTAAACGAGATTGTCGATGAGCCTGATGTTTTTGCCTTGACAAAGAAACCCTGGCCAACTTGCGCATAGGTAATTGGTTTGTAAATATTGTTGATCACATCAAATTTCTTTGGGGAAGAAGCATCGTTCCAGAAATAGACGCCATATGCAACATCGTCGAACTTTGCATCATTGGCATTGATAAAATTGTCGGGGGTGGCCTCAATTTCAGTAGTGCCATCGTGTATCTTTATAGCCGTGGTATATGGATTCCCGATGAGGTTCCATCCATTGGAACCGCTTTTAGTCAATGTGACATCCAGATTGCCCAGACTGTTGAGGGCGCCCTTAAAACTTAAGGTTGTGGGCAAATCAGGTGTAAAAGTCCTGACCAAATAACCCTTACCTATTCCCATTTGCTGGGCATAATTGTTTGTAATATAGGTGTTTGTAAAATAATCGTTCCACTTACTATCGGCACCAGTAGCATAATCTGCTATTCCATAGGAATTTAAATCTGATTCTAAAACAGGGATGTCGATATTTGAATCGATAAAATCAGATATCCTTTGTTTCCCTATCGGCGATGAGATAAGGTACCACCTGTTCAAATTTGCAAACCTTTGGACAGATGCCGATGCTGAAATGGTTTCCAAAACCTTTAGCGAACCGGTCCCATTGATATCCGATTTGATCACCAAACCGGTCGAATCGGAAGAATTGACAAGGTTGCCCTTTACGGTAAGCGCTTTGCCTGCAGCAACGGTTAGCTTACCACCCGAATTGATGGTAAGGTTGTTACAAATAGCCGGTGAACTTGACAGCTCATTGACAGTCGGAAATTTGGTGATCCCCACGCCGGGAATTATTGCGTTGTCAGCCGACGTCGGGACTTTGTTGCCGTCCCAGTTGGCGGCAGTATTCCAGTCGTTTGTGGAATTACCGGTCCAAGTAAAGTTACCGCTATAAGTAAAATTCTGGGCGGTCTGATTACCCGTTACATTTGAATAAGACTTATCGGCAGAGAAAGTGTAACCGGTTTTCGATGCCGAAGACGTTCCACTCCATCCGTAATTTACAGTAAACGAATAATTTCCGCTACCATCAGCTGAGGTTGTGCCACCCGTGTAGGTGATCAATGCACCTACAACCCCGGCACTTCCGGAAATGTTATAGGTTGGTAATATCCCTGTTCCTGTAATGGCAAAGTTATACGGATTTTCATTGGAATCCTGGTTGGCAAATGAAACCATAGCGGTTTTAGCATCGCTGCTGGCTGGTGTAAAACGGACTGTAAAGGTAACCGACGAACCATTTGCAACTGTAGTGGGATTGCTGCCCTGAAAACTGAACTGACTGGCATCGGTTCCGGTAATGATAAAACTTCCCAAAGTAGAAGCAGCATTTCCTATGTTTTCAACCGTAAAAACAATATCAGTATTGGTAGCAATGTTTTGGCTGCCAAAATCGTAATTTCCCGTGCCATCGGCAATGGGGGAAGTGCCTTGTTTTACGTCTATTTCGGGTACTGCAGGAAATGTTTGCCACGCCAAAAACGGATAACCATTGTTATTGACGCCATTTATTTTCCAAATAGGTAAGGTTGCAAAATCCCAACCGGTATAGATACCCTGAGTTTTCATCTCTGCCGTTGTTTTGCCAACCTCCGCTCCACCGCCACTTGTCGTTTTTCCAGATGTTTCCTTATCCCAGTAGCATGAGGTTATCGCCCCTGTCAACCCAATAGCTTCTTCCATACCTAAATCATAAAATCCAATAAATCCAAGGACATAGGTATCGGCTCCCGTGATTGCTCCGGTAGAATAACAATTTGTAACAGATGACCCTGTTACATAACCTGCGAATCCACCTGCAAAGGTATCTGAACCAGTGGAAGTAACACTGCCTGTGGCATAACAATCTACAATTTTAGAACCATAAATTTGCCCTATTAACCCCCCTGAATTAATGCGATTGCCGTTGGCTGTGACGTTTCCTGTTGCAAAACTGTTGCTTACTATTGGTTTATTATTTTCAGAATACGCATTTATATATCCAATTAGCCCTCCGGCATAGGTATTGCCCTCAGAACATGAAACAGTGGCTGAGGACGAACAGTTGGTTACTAAAATATCGCACAACACATAATAATTTTGTACACCACCAATCAATCCCCCTACATAATAACTGCCTGATACAGTGCCGGAACTTTTACAATTGATTATTTTGATTGCCTTATCCGCTTCACCAACGTTAACGAGACCAACCAATGCCCCAATGAAATCATATCCGGTAACGTTGCAACTTTCGATGGAGAGGTCTTTTATTTCGCAACCCGAAGAGATAGTTCCAAATAGACCGCGAACATCTGAATTAGTGTTGGTAATGGACAAACCAGTAATTTTTTTGTTGTTGCCATCGAAGACACCCTTAAAATAAACTTCAAAGTAATTTCCTATTGGGTCCCAGTCGGGATATCCCGATAAGCTGATATCGTTCATCAGTTTAAAGTATGTCCCGTCGTAA
>TBL_comb47_HYPODRAFT_10004224_pt1 | contig 16588 bp, 11 predicted proteins | sample TroBogypolimnion_40_FD_10682 | JGI IMG/M metagenome (IMG submission 10682)
GGGCATCCCGCCAAGACTGGCAGTTCATTGACACGTTAAGCCCCAGGGATTTTGAAGCGCAGATCGGTAGCACCGTCAGCCGCCTTCAGCGCTTCATCAGAAATCAAACCATGCGGAGCATGTTTGGACAGCCGGACGTGTCGCTTGATTTGGGCAGGGCGTTGGAAGAGGGCTCGATTATTTTGGTGAGTTTGGCTACCGAGCGAGCGAAAGTTTCAAAAGAAAATGCCGAGTTGTTTGCGACCTTGCTGTTGAGCGACCTCTGGACAGCCGCGCAGGAGCGGGGGAAACACGAGCGGAACAAACCCTTCTACGTTTATCTCGACGAGTTTCAGCGCTTCGTGACGCCTACCATTTCCGACAACCTTGACGAGGCGCGCGGCTTTGGGCTGCATCTAACGATGGCCCACCAGTTCCCGAATCAGTTGCTTGATCGTGGCGAAAACGGACGGCGCGTTTATAATTCGATCATGGAAAATGCGTCGAGCAAGGTCGTGTTCCGGTTGTCTCATGAGGACAATCTTCGCGTCATGGCGCAGTGGCTTTTCATGGGTGTCATGAATCCCGACGAGGTCAAGCACGAGTTGTACTCGACCAAGGTCATGGAATACCGCGAGGAGCTTAAAGAAATTATCAGCAACGGCACCTCGTCTGGCATTGGCCACGGACGACAAGAGGGCCATGCTTCCGGCGCTGGGTTTGGCGGCACACAAGTTTTCCCTTTGGATGGGAGAGAGAATGAACCGACAAGCACGAGCGCATCATTCAGCGAATTTGCATCCACATCCGGCAGTGAAAGCGAATCGTGGTCGGAAGGCGAATCTCATTCGATAACGAGGATGCCGACACTCGTTCCTGTGCTCGGAAAGGAGTTGGCACATGTCCAATTCCGCTCCCTTGAGGAACAACTTTTCCGAGCCATGGCAGTTCTGTTTGATCAAAAGCAACGCCAGGGCGTTGCACGGCTGGTAGGCATGAGCGCTCCCGTGTCGCTCTACACGCCCGATGTCAACGTGGTGCCGACATCCGAAAAACTTGTGACGCGCTACATTGAAAATCTCTACAAGAAATTGCCGTTCGCCTTGCCGGGTGCCACCGTCCAGAAGAAGCTTACCGCGCGCGCAAAGGGGTTTGCCGAGACACTGTTGAATGATGCGGCTGATGCGCCGAAGACGGCGAAACGGCGGATACGATGAAAAATATATTCCTGATCTCAGAGAGAAAGATTTTACGAGAATATGCCGTCATAATTATTGCTCGGCGAGCACGTTTCAGCTATAATAAAAAATATTTGCGGTGATTACATGACTGATTCGGCAAATAATATTGTTGAAATTATTGATCTAGATGCGCCTGAGAAAGACAGCGTTCGCATCTTGGTTGGCCAGCCTCATTGGCTGGCATCTGACTGGAAGCAGCAAGATCTTCTCTATATTCCATCAAATGAAGAAAAGTTTCGTCTTTGGCTTGAAGCATTTTTTCAGAAAGCGACACAAACAAAATGTGATTTAGTTTTGCTTCCAGAACTTTCCGTCCCATTCAGCCTAATTTCTATCGTTACTGCGTGGTCAAAACAAACCGGTATAATGGTTATTGGTGGGAGCCATTATTGCGAGAGCGAAGAAGGGTTCATTGCCCAGTCACCAGTTGCTTATAAAGGTAAATGTTATTTCACAGAAAAGATTCACCCAGCTCCAACGGAAATTGCGCCTATTCAAGGTAAAGGGCTTCGAGCAGGGAAGATTTTGCGCGTCTTCAAGAATTCACCAGTAGGCAAGCTTGGGGTTCTGATTTGTTCTGACTATTTGAAAGATTCTGTAAAGAAATCCATCCTGAAGGAAGGGCTGGACGTGTTGTGCATACTTGCATTCCAAAATGACTCTAGCAGGTATCATAAGCGAATTGATATTGACGTTGATGATCAAGCTAAAGGGCTTTTCGTGCTCTATGCTAATAATCTGTTCGGTACTCATGGAGATGGGAAATCCGCAGCATTTGGTATCTCGGACAACTTATACAGAAGCAAGCTAATTTCTGAGAGCCAAACAGACAGCTCTTGCGAATCCATGCTTTGTAAGCTTCGGGATGAAGAGGACTTTTTTGTTGTTGAATTAGATCTTCGACACAAACGCCCTACACAACGACGGACTGTTGATGCCAGGCCAAATTTAACCATCATTGATCGTGGTAGTTGTTACGAATCTGCACATGTAGTGCCAATTCAATCAAGTATACTTGCTGGTTCCCTTTCAGCTAAATCCGGGTCAATTCCCAGCTATTCCAAACATCAAGAATTGCGCGCTAAAGTGAGCGAAAAGGTTCGAAAACTTGTTGCGCGTCACGGGTTAGATGATTCAGAGTGGATGAGAGCCTTCTCCTCTATGTATTTTCTCGTGTGTCTTGGCCGATTATTAAAAATTCAACAGCAAGAGGATTACAAAAATCTTCTGAATCAATTCTTGCAATTTTTCAATTTCAACGCCGACGACACGCTGTATTTGCGAGAAGATCAAGTCTTGGTGACTCCGAATGAGAACGATAGAATTCGCAAGTGCATGGAAGAAGAAGATGCACGCGACCCCTATTTTGCCTCATCACCCAAGACAAGAGCTGGCAGCGTCAACGCACAGTTAATGCATGAAAACTATCTCTATGGGGTTGCTCTAGGAATAAGTGCGCAAGAGAATACACTTATAATGAAGGCTGTCAGAGATACTGCAATTGCCCATCTTGTATATCGCATGAATCCTTCTGCACAAGATGCGCATGGCGGCTGGAGCCCCTATCGTGTTCCTTGGATCACAGCGCGAATACTAACAAGCTTTTCAAATGTTGACCTTAATCAACGAGTCGATAAAGAGCATATTTGCTCAATTATGGAAAAAGGTCTTAGCTCACTAATTGACAGGCTTCAGCCAGATGGATTCTGGAGAAGTGGTGTTGGAAACTGGCTGTCAGTGTGGGAATGCACAGCATTATGTTTGGAGGCTTTTCTGCACGCTGACAATACTAAGCGATTTAACTCAGTTATTAAGGCAGTACTTGCGCAACATCTCACAGATAAACCGAAATGGATCGAACGGCGCCCCAGCTTTAGTTCCGAAGAATTTGCTAACGAAACGCTCGCTGCGACGTTGATGTCATCTGTAATTATTCGGCTCATTAATAAGGCACCTATGCTTTCAGAACAAATACCAACGGGGACTGAAGCTTCCCTTTACAGTTTTCTTTCTGACGTATTAGACGAGGTCTCAAAAACCACGAAAAAGGAGCAACGCCAATTTTGTACTATTCCACAAATAGCCGCATATTGCGCTGCCGCGGTATTGGAGGATTAACATGTGGTCTGCTAATGATGTCCACTACTGGCGAGCATACGTACCACCAAGTCGTCCGTCACGATTTGACCTTGATCTCTGCACCCAATATGCGTCAGAAATTAAGACTAGGTTTCATCGGCAACCACGCGTTTTAATCCTCGGTTCAACAAATGAATTCAGAGATTGGGCCTTTGAAGAATCATGCGACGTTACGGTCATAGATAACAGCGAGGGCTTTCATGCAGCCATATCGGATGATCGAAAATACAAACGAGCCCAAGAACGCGTAGTTTTCCGCAATTGGGAAGACATACAGTTTGCAGAAGAATTTGAGCTTATTGTTGGTGATTTAGTTATCGGAAATATTGCACCCAACAATGTGGAACTTGTTATAGGTAAGATAAAGAATGCTCTCGTCCCCGGTGGGGTATTTATATCTAAAAGTTATTTTTTCAACCCTAATAGACCTTTCAAATCATTGAATGACGTTTTTTCAGCTTATGAAGCAAGTCAGAAATTAAACGATCCGTTCCCCCTACTAGCATATGACCTCACGGTCGCGGCAATGGATGATAAAACGTTTTTCATGACGTTTAATAAAATGCATGAGTTGGTTAAGAATGCGCACGAGCAAGGGCGCTTATCTGATAAAACGATGGAGCGATATAAAGAATTTGGATGGGAGGGGGATGCTTTCGCGTTTTATGTAATGCCTATACCTGAGTGGGAACGGCTTCTCGGTGGATATTTTGCAAAATATACTGTATACTTCGGACCATATCCGTGGTCATCGGATTTTCCGATTTATGTTGCTACGAAATAAATAGTGATAAGAAAAGGAAAAATGAAAATGAAAAAAATATACTTCATATTGCATGGCTCGTTCGGAGCTTCGTCCGGTAATTGGTTTCCGTGGCTTCACGACGTACTCGCAAGTAAAGGCCATAGATGCTTCGTGCCCGCGTTCCCGACTCCTGAAGACCAGACGTTTAACAATTGGGCGAGCATTCTAGATGCATATAATAAAATCGGACTGATGAACGAACAGACGATTTTAGTTGCACATAGTTCTGCTGCTGCTTTTGCTATTAAATATGCAATAAGTCGAAACTTGCATTGCACGCAGTTGGTGACCGTAGCTGGCTTCAATCAGTTTCTATCTGGTGATGAAAATTTCGACAAAATAAACACTGAATTATTTGTCTCACCACAGGAGCTCGGGCAAGCAGAAAGTCATTTCAACAATATAGATTCTTTTTTCTCCTCATCAGACCCGTATTTGCCATTAACTGTGCTGCAAAACTTTGCTTCAGAAATTAAATCTACCATTCATCAAGTTGATAACGCTGGGCACTTCAATTCAGAATCTGGATACAAATCGTTCGAAGCCATACTATCTATTATGAAATAGAGTTGTTCACTTCGTTGTCTTATGGGTAACATGAATGAATGCAGTCATTAACTTGTGTGTTGCGTTATTATTTCTATACTAGCCATACACTTGCTCAATCGCCCTGTGGGGGAGTATAATGGAGCACATGCAACACGGAGCGAATGAAGCGTTTTCACGTATCCTGATCGACAAGGCGCTAGAATTTAGCGGCTGGGATCTTCTTGACCCACATCAAGTGCGCTTTGAGTTGAACTGCGCGACGGGACGCGCCGATTTTCTCCTCTGCGGTCAGCGCGGACCTCTCTGCGTCTTGGAAGCGAAACGCGAAGACCTTGACCCCTACGACGCGAAAGAACAAGGGCGCGGGTACGCTGAAAACGTCAAGGCACCTTTCATCATCCTCTCCAATGGACGAGAGCATTGGTTTTGGAATTATACGCGCAACGATCAAGACGCCTATCGCATTGAGCGGTTGCCGTCGCAGGCTGACTTGGAACGGCTGCGTTTGAAGAACCTTCAACCGCCACGTCCGCTGACAAGCGAAGTCATCACCCCCGACTATTTGAAGAAATTCCGCCCCGACTTGACCGTCCGCCGTTATCAGATCGAAGCCATCGACACCGTCGCACACGCTTTTGACGAGAAGGCCAAGCGCAAATTCCTGCTCGAAATGGCGACCGGCACGGGCAAGACAATTCTTTGCGCGGCGCTCATCCGTCGCTTTCTCTCCACTCGAAACGCGGAACGGGTTCTTTTCATCGTTGACCGTATCGAACTCGCCAAACAGACGCTTGAGGATTTCAGCGTCTTGCTCCCCGAATACAAGCCCGTCCTTTACAAAACCGCCCGCCGAAAACCCGGCGAATTGCTTGGCTCATCTGTCGTTGTCGCTACGCTCCAATCGCTCATGGTTGACCGCCGTTATCGCGAGGAATTCACCCCGTTTCATTTCGATCTCGTTGTGAACGACGAGGCGCACCGTTCCATTTACGGCGATGCGCGCGAGGTCGTGCAGTTTTTCCAAGCCACGCGCGTTGGTTTGACCGCCACGCCGAGGGCGTATTTGAAAAACGTCAATGTAGAAGAGCTTGAACGCGAAAACCCGAAGGCCCTTGAACTACGTTTACTCCGTGACACGTACAATTATTTCGGCTGCAAGCCAGGTTTCCCGTCGTTCCGCTATGACATCATTGATGCTGTGAAAGACCCCGAAGGCCCGTTTTTATGCCTGCCGAAGATTTTTGATCTTCGTTCCGACATCACGACGAAGGCCCTTGATGAAGCTGGCTGGGCGGTTGTCATCAACGAGCAGGAAGAAAATTTCAAAATCCAAGACTTGGAAAACAAGATTTTCACGCCCGCTCGCAATCGTATTATGTGTGAAGCGTTCCTAAAGGAAGCGCAGCCCGACCCCGCGGGCAAGCTTGGAAAATCCATTGTGTTTGCCGTGGATCAGCGACACGCAACGGCTATCACGAAAATTTTCAATGAGCTACAGCCCGGCATAGCCGTCACCATTACGAGCCGTGTTCAGGATGCCTCATCCATCGCCAAGGAATTTCGCGACGGCAAGCGCGCCGAACGCATCGCCGTTTCCGTGGACATGCTTTCCACCGGCTACAATTGCCGCGACCTTTTGAACATCGGCTTGATGCGCCCGATCTTTTCGCCAACCGAATATATTCAGATCAAAGGACGCGGCACACGCTTGTTCACTTTCCGTATCGGCAACACCGAGTACGAGAAGAAGAATTTCTTCATGTTGGATTTCTGCGCAGTCGCCGAATATTTTGAGGAGAAATACGACTACACGATCCCGCTGAAAATTCCGCGTGCGCCTAAGCCTAAACCGTATCCTCCCATCAAAGGCGGCGGCAAAGTAATTCGCGAGGGCGGCGGCGAAGAGCTACCACCTCCTCCACCCCCGCCACCTCCTCCGCCACAGATTCCTACCTGGGAAGGCGTGGACATGCTTGTCAGTCGTGAAATTCATGTAGTCGGGCCAGACGGGGAGAAAGTGGACGTGATGACTTTCCGTGGCGGTTATGAGCGCGACATCCGCGAGTTTGTTGCGCAGAATGCGGAGCTTAAAGCCGCAGTTGAGGCAGAGGACGACGACGCAGTTGAAACCATAGTTAACGAGCAGTTTTACCATCGCCCGACCATGTTCTATTCGCCCGATAAGCTCATCGTTTCCTATGGCGTTCCCGCCAGCACCCCCGCCTTTGTCTATAATGCCGTCGGACGCAAGCCACTTCCGACCCGCGACGCAATTGTGGGCGACACGGTGGACTCCATCGCAGCGCGCTTCAATCTGCGTTACAACGAGCAGAAATGGCTGGACGCAACGGCGCAGTTGATCGCTGAGGATTCCAATTCACTGCATAAGTTTATCGGCGGAGACATGACCATTTTCAACGCCAGCCAGTTCACTCGGCTGGGCGGCGTTGCGGCGCTTTCGCAATTCGACTCGCGGGATAACGTCTTTGAGGCGTTACGACAGTCCAGCATGGTCCGGCAATCCGTGCTAGCCAGCGCCCTTGCATCATAAATTTAACCACCATGACAAACGAAACACCCACAACAACCAATCAATCGAATTTCTTCTCATCGGGCTTGCGTCAAAAAGTTGACCAGCTCATGAACATCCTTTTCGCGGGCGGCGTGAACAACCCGATGGATTCCATCGAGCAGATTTCCTATCTGCTTTTTCTTCGCTTGCTCACCGAGAAGGACGAAATCCTTGCTTCCCTCGACAAGAAATACATCCGCATTTTTTCGGGTAAATGGTCCCGTTTTGCGTGGGGGAATTTCGTCACACTCACCGGCGACGAGCTTTTCAATACTGTTCGCGACGCGATGGAAAGTTTTCATGAACTTCCCAGCCTGTCCGAAACCGGAAAGCTTTTGTTCAGCCGCGCTACTCTCAAAATTTACGACCGCCCGACGTTGCGTGCCGTCGTTCAAGGTGTTCAGGAATTGGACTTGGCCGCGCACGAGGGCCAGGACTTCAAAGGCGATATGTACGAATATCTCCTTTCACGATTGTCAGCGTCCGGCACAAACGGCCAGTTTCGCACCCCGCGCCATATCATTGACCTTATTGTTGAGCTTGTGAATCCGAAACCCGGCCAGCGTATTTGTGACCCCGCGTGCGGCACCGCAGGATTTCTCATTTCCGCCTTCACTCACATCCTGCGCCAGAACACCAAGCCCGCCGATCTTAAACGTGGTAACGTGGACGGCTCGATGCTCAAACCGGCGCAGTGGAAATTCCTTGAGGAACAGGCTTTCACTGGCTTCGACAACGACGCGAACATGGTGAAAATCGCCATCCTTAACCTTTATCTGCATCAGTTGGAAAAGGCCAAGATCGAACATTTCAACCCACTTACTACCGGCTTTGGCGGCGTATATCCCGGCGTGTGCTTCGATGCCATTCTCGCCAACCCGCCGTTCGCGGGGAAAGTGCAAGACGAAAGCATTCTCGCCGACCTCAATTACAAATTGAACACCCGCGCCACCGAACTACTTTTCCTCAAATGGTTCATTGACCATCTAACAGACGGCGGACGAGCTGGTGTCATCGTGCCAAACGGTGTGCTATTTGGCTCGACAAATGCCGCAACCAAATTACGCGAGCTTCTTTTGACCGAGTGTGAGCTACAGGCTGTCATCAGTTTGCCGAGCGGTGTATTCAAACCGTACGCCGGAGTCGCCACCGCCGCGCTCATCTTCCAAAAAGGCGCGCCGACAAAATCCGTCTGGTTCTATGACCTCACCGCCGACGGTTTAAGCCTCGACGACAAGCGCACGCCTATTGATGCCAGCGACATTCCCGACGTGCTCGCCAAGTGGCCTACGCGCGAGGAAGGCCCAAACAGCTACCGCGTGCAGATTGAGAAAATCAAAGAGAATGATTGGAGTCTTGCCGCCGGACGATACAAGCCTGTCATAACCGAAGTCACCAACCACGACGCGCCAGCGGATATTCTCCGCGACGTTCTAAAGGTCGAAACCGAAATCGCCAGCCGAGCAGAAAAGCTGCTTCGTCATCTCGACACGAAATGAAACCGCAACCCATTCGCGTTCATTCCTGTAATTCGTGGTTTCCAATCATTGGAAACTCACGGCCCAAACATTTCCAATCTTTGGAAATACTTTTCATATGAAAAACCGTTGGCCAACAAAACCATTGGGCGAGCTTTGCGACATTCGAATCGGCAGGACGCCACGACGCGATGAACCACGCTTTTGGGGTGGTACTGCGGTTTGGGTGACTATTCGAGAATTGACTGGCGGAACAATCAACTCCTCGAATGAGCATATTTCCGATATTGCCGTGAGGGAGTGCATGACCGAGCCGATTGCCGCCGGAACACTCCTATTCAGTTTCAAATTATCAATTGGCAAGATGGCCGTGGCTGGATGCCCTCTTTACACAAACGAGGCGATTGCCGCTCTGCCCATTCGGAGACCAGCGGAACTTTCCCGTGACTTCCTACGATTCGCGCTACTGCGTGAGTCACACGAAGGTACGGCGAATACGGCCGTAATGGGCAAGGTTCTGAACAAAGAGAAGGTTCAGAACCTTGCAATTCCCGTGCCCTCGCTGGCGGAGCAAGAGCGGATCGTGAAACTGCTGGACGAAGCGGACGAATTGCGAAAGCTCCGCGCCCAAGCCGACTCCCGCGCCGACGCCCTCATTCCTGCCCTTTTTCACGAAATGTTTGGCGATGCAGAACAAAATTCAAAAAAATGGCCGACGAGAATCGTAGGAGAAGTCTGCGACCTCGTTCGTGGTAGCTCGCCGCGTCCAAGAAGTGACCCGCGTTACTATGGCGGATCAATTCCAAGACTGATGATTGAGGACATCACCCGTGATGGCTGGCAAGTAACGCCCTGTGTGGATAGTTTGACGGAACTCGGAGCAACAATGAGCCGACCTGTGAAGGCCGGAACAATTGTGATGGCTGTAAGTGGCAACATCGGTCTGTGCGCACAACTCGTGGTAGATGCGTGTGTTCACGACGGTTTCGTAGCCTTCAAGAATCTGCGCGAGGATATTTTTCTCCCTATTTTTTTTGGAATGGCAATAAGCAAGATGCCACAGGCTCATAAGCGCAACCAAGCCGGTGCAATTTTTCAGAACATCACGACGACTGACGTGAAGGCAATGAAGATTCCTGTTCCACCGCTGCCGTTGCAAAAGGAATTCGCGGCGCGCGTGGCCGAAATACGCGAGCTTGAAACCCGTCAAGCCACCAGCCGCGCCCGCTTGGATGCCCTCTTTCAATCCATGTTGCACCGCGCTTTTAATGGAGAACTATAATTTCAATGGACACTGGAACAATGAACAACAAACAAGTTACATCACCTCCCTGGACGCGCGTTCTTATTTTACTAGCATCAATGATCGCGCTCGCGCTGGTCGCACACCACATGACGGGCGAGTATCTTCCATCGGATGCAAAAGCTTCGCTAATCTTTCAGAACGCACTTCTTTTGATTGTGTTAGGTTCATCGCTGCTGGAAACTAGATTCACCCGGCCGGCTGACTCTGCTGTCAACGGCTTAATGGGGGCAATGACTCTATTGCCTGTTTACACCCTATCAAAAGAGCACACTTGGTGGTGGATAATATTTCTTTATTGTGTCGCGGTCTGTGCAGCCGCGATGATTTGTCTCACGGTCAGTTCTGGACCAGCTATTACCGGATGGCGCAAACGAATCGCTGACTTTACATATAAACCATCTGTCCTATTCGGAAAATCTCGTCTTCTTTATTCCATTGTATTTCTTTACGGTGTCATTTCCTTTTACGGAACACAGTCAAATCAAATGGCTGAACTTGTCCTTTTCTGGGGCATCTTTCTTTCAATCTGGCCGCTTGGCCTGCCCGAAATTCTGGCTTCATTTGGAACTAAGAAATCGGGGGCAACTATCATTGGAAAAGTTGTAAGAACAGATGCCCCTAACATCGTGCATGTAGAATTGTCATCTGACACAAATTGGAATCGTAAATCCATTAAGATTTACCAACAGGGCGATGGCAGGCAGCGCTTTGTTATACCCCTCTATTCACAAGCGAAGGATGATAGAATTCTCGGTACTGGGCTATGTGACGCTGACGTTCCTACGCCTGTGTCAAAACTTCAGGCGGGTTGTCTCTATGATCCGATAGAAAAAACGAAATCAGTCGAGGAGCTTTTGACAGGCGATAAGGAATCCAGACTTGTTGGCTTTGTGGAAAAGGACTCAAGCATTGGTCAACTACGCTTTCATACATGGGACCCGATAGACTGCAAAGAAGGGATGCTTATCTGGTCCACAGTTGGCACCGACAGAATCTACTACCAAGTAACCGAAGGCAACACGGAGGAAGAAGGCTTGGAGTCGGACAAACACGGCTACCAAGTTGCGGTTGCCGCGCAGCTTGGAGTTTTGAATCCTGACAAAGGATTTCAGAAATTCGCATGGCTCCCCGCGATGAATACCCCGGTTTTTGCCGTTCCTGAAGGATTCGGTAAGGACATCGTAAAAGTGAACGGGTCAGACTTCACATACGGTACTGTTCCTGGAACGTCAGTCAGCATAACTGGCGCCTTCGCGGATATGCTGGAATATCACACCGCAATCCTGGGTGTGACTGGTGCGGGCAAGACGGAACTCGCCTTCGATCTATTACGCTACGCGGTGGCCCACCAGACGAAGGTGATTTGCATTGACCTTACAGCAAAATACGAAGGTCGCCTGACGGATTTGAAGCCATACAATCTCTCGATTTCAGCCGAGCTCTCGACAGAGTTGGGAAAAAGACTATTCGATGTCGATACTGGTAAATATGGCGCGCCCGACGAGAAAAAAGCGCTCAAAGAACTATCAGATAAATTACGTACAGATGTTGAAAAGAATCTTGCAGGTTTTCTCGAATCAAAGGACGACGACAAAAAATTGGGCATCATCACATTGAATGAGGTTTCCAACACTAAGGCTACGCTGTTCATCACAGAGCTATACATGACATGCCTTCTTAATTTCGCGCGCGCTCATTCCGACAAATGTCCGCAGGTATTGCTCGTTGTCGAGGAGGCCCACACTGTCATGCCGGAGGCGAACACAATGGGACTAGGCGATTTCGACTCAAAAGGTCTTGTCGCAAAGATTGCCCAAATTGCGCTCCAAGGCCGCAAATATCATGTTGGCTTACTTGTTATCGCACAACGCACGGCGACCGTAAGTAAAACGGTTCTCACGCAATGTAACACGATGATTTCTTTCTCATGTTTTGATGATACAAGCTTGGGTTTCTTTGAGAATTTCTTTGGGAAGACGCACACCGATACAATTCCGAATCTGCAATTCTTGCAGGCGGTGATCTTCGGAAAAGGCGTCAAGAGCCAGCGCCCGGTGATTGTGCAAATTCCATTTGACTCAAAAAAGGTGGAGGCTAAGTAAATTAACGGTTTTACTATGAAAGCACATTCTCCTAATCCAACGGCCAGAATATATTTCACCGATTTTTTCGATGTCCCTAAAAAGGTGCTCGCTGAATACGGTGCATTTAATGTGGCCTGTATCATTGACTTGCCACTATTCATTGATCCTTTTCTGCTTTTTACTAGCCGTAAGAAGGAATATCAGAACCTTCATAGCGAGATAATTCGTTATTTATGTTTTCTGCGCGATAAATCTGTTGAAGGTAGCATTAGCGACGGCTTGCTTAAGGCTTGGTATTGTTTCCCCGAGGTCAGCCAGAACAAACTAGGATTTTGTTTAACAGGCAGTAATGGAAGTGGTCTTGGACTTGGTTTTGCACGAGCTTTGAATGAAAACCTACATAGACTTTTTACTGATTTTGGAGCCGAAAAAGTTACCCAGGGATCTCACCTTGAAAAACTTGTCCTTATTCGCGATCGTGTAGGACGGGACAATATCAGCGACTTCACCACGAACCTTATCAAAGGTTATCTCCTCGAATACACGCAGACCTTTGCCAAGAAACATGTTGTCCCCGAGAAATTGAAGCAAGTGACGGTTCCGAGGGTAAAATTTAACTATGAAATTGGGGTATGGGAGGACGGAATATTTGAACTTCCATGGCTTGGTGATGACTTTGTCTTGCTGACGCCGGAAGACATCCTCACGAAAGATGATACATGGATCAACAAGGAGGACTTACGGCGCGACTTCCCTAAGATAAAAGAAGCTATTCCGAACGAAGCGCTTCGCGCACAAATTGACCAATATTTCAGAAGTGTACTACCGAAGAAACCGACTGCGCAAGACGAGCGTGCGGCTATCGAAAAAACTCTGCGCCAGTACCGCGAGCTTATCGATTACTATATTCGCGAGAAGGAGAGGAACGGCGATGAAGCGGTCAGGAGAAGTGTTGATAAGGTTCAAGAAGTAAATAATCGCTTCATTGAGAATATCGCTCAATTAGTCGGATTAGTCGCGCAAAACACTTCGTTTTACACAACCTCCTCAGCCACTCTAACAGAAACGCGCAAGAAGATTGATTTTCTAAAACAGGTTATCGAAAATCAAGATGGCTATAAAATATTTTATGTCAAAGGGAAGCCGGTTGAGCGTGAGATTGACCTCCACATCCTTTTCAAGCTGGTTTGGGAAGGATCGCCCAGCGCTGTTGATGCAGAAGTAAATAATGGTCGAGGACCAGTTGACTTCAAGGTCTCACGCGGTGCCAAAGACCAAACACTTGTCGAATTTAAGTTGGCGAGTAATTCTCAGCTTGAGCGTAACATTCACAATCAAGTTGCAATATATGAAAAGGCGAATCGAACGACCCAATCCTATAAAGTTATAATTTATTTCACAGCACAAGAAGCGGCAAAAGTTAAGAAGATGTTGCTTGGTATGAAAGCACCACAGGATGCAGGCATCATCCTAATTGATGCCCGTAGAGATAATAAGCCGTCAGCATCGAAAGCATAATATCTAAATTATGCGATAATAATAAAATGTCTACATTGAAACCGGATGCTTTACAAATTCAAGAGCGCGATCTTGCGATTCTGCGAGGACTTTTTGAGTCCCGCGTGATGACCTCAGCGCACGTTGCAGCGCTTCATTTTGGTGGCAGGAAAGAGGCGGCAAAGAAACGTCTTCAAAAATTGAAAGCGGCAGGATTCATCGGAGAGCGCGCTCGACGCGTCTATGAGTCGTCTGTCCTGTACCTATCTCGGAAGGCTATTACGTTTCTTCGTGAGCAAGGCATTCTCTCTGAATATCCACAGCTTGGCCCGTTCTCGCTTGAGAAGCGTGCCCGCGTGAGCGACCTGACACTTCAGCACGAGCTTGAAGTCATGGACGTGAAGACGGCGTTCCATGCGGCAATCTCTAAAGCGTCGGCCTTCACTATCGCGGAGTTCAGCACTTGGCCGCTCCTGTATCAGTTTGAAGCTTTCCGCCCTGGCTACGGCGGGGCGGAGGTTGCCGTCAAACCGGATGGCTTTATCCGTATCCACGAGAAGGAGCCAGACGGCGGCTTATCCGAGCACACCTATTTTCTTGAGGTTGATCGCTCAAGCGAGACCCAGGACACCCTTGTTGCCCGTGCGAGCTGCTATCTCGATTATTACAAATCCGGTGGCTTTGCCGAGCGGAACGGCGCGCCGCGATCTGCGTACAAAGATTACCCGTTCCGCGTCTTGATGATTTTCAGAAACGCCGAGCGCCGAAATAACACCGCCGAACGCCTCCTTCAGAGCAATCCACCCATTTTGACGCAAGCCTGTTTGACGACCATCGCAGAAGTGAAGGCCGACCCGCTTGGCGCAATCTGGGTTTGTCCCGCCGATTATCGCGATGCGACCAAGGGCACACCTTTTGATGCAGGACAACGACGTGAAGCATGGGGATATAAACGACAGACGGCACGCGAGGTGCTTGTCGAAAGCAAAATCCGAAAGTTTGCGATCCTTGCCGACCCGACCACAAAATGAGCGCTCTATAAACCAAACCGTTCCCCTTGACCTCAATGTGTTACTGCTGCTTGCCATGGAAAAGGAAGAGTAAAATCGAACAAGTAAATGCTCGGTACGGTTTCATCGTCCGAGATTTGTGACGTTCACTCAAGAAGGATAAATATGAAGAAGCGAGAACCTTGGGGTTTGATCGTCGTTGACGAAGACAGTAAGAGATACGCCTTCACAGGTGTGATTACGGATGATTCGGGTTGGAACGACAGAGTTGCAGAAGAACAGAAGAAAGGCAGAAACATAAATTGTTTCTCCCACCAACCCCGCAATGACCGCAGTCTCCCTGAGTGGGAATCACGCCTTGGCCTTACGCGAACGAGCATGGAAGAGGTACTTTCCGCGCCACTAGACACCTCAGCCATTTACCGCGGCACACTTCCGCAATATGCTGCCGGCGCGAACCCCCGCAGGGTGGTAAAAATCCATTGTCGTGACAAATGCAACAAACCACGGTGGGCTGAATTGGACTCAGACTATCCTGGTGAGGAGGCACTAAAGAAAGCTGCAATGGGTACCTACCACGCCAAGTGTCTCACCTGCGGATACCTTGCCAGTGATAATTATAACTGGATGAGAGAATGATCGTTCATTCTTCCAGTGCTTAGGCGGGTAATTACATAAAAAGCGACCCTCACGGGTCGCTCGTGCTTCATTTCTTGAAGCACTTTTTCAACTGTTCTGCGGACAGAGCAGTTGCCGAGGTAACATTATGCAGTTGAGCCCATCGCACAGGCCGATGGGTTGCCAGCTTGACCATCACGCAAGCCGCATACTGTTCTCCCGCTTTGTCGTCACCAGTCATAATCCACACGCGGCCGGTTGGCTTCACGAGTCTAACAATAAGTTCCGCTTGCTTCTCCGAACACTCAGGCCCCATTGTGGAAACGACCGACGGCAGACCGCACTGGCAGAGCCACCAGACCGCTGTGAAGCCCTTGACGATAATACAATCGCGACTAGGTGCCCCGATCCTAAAGCCGTTGTACAGGAACAGCGGCTTTTGGAAGTCATAGAGCGCGCCCTCGTGTTCACGCTTGGCAGGAAACCAGTATTTTGAATTGCTCCCACTGATTTCCTTGTCACTCGTAACACGTCCGGCATAACCGACGAGCTTCCCCTCGTGATCGTGAAGCGGAATTGCAATCCGCCCCTTGAGCGTTCCACGTGAGGCAACTCCAAGACCGAACAAATCAACGGTTTCCTGGGTTAATCCTCGACTCTGAAAATATGGATGCTTGTTGTCCAAGCCCTTCAATTCAAAGTCGAGTGGAGCGTTGACCACAACCGGCATATTCGGCGTCGGTGGCGGCGCGACACTCTGCTTTGGGGCAGTTGGCGGCGGAGCCTGAGCCTTAGGCGCAGCTTTATTCGCGCAAAATTGCTGGTGCAACTTTGCGGCAACTGTGCAGAACGCCTTGCCGTCCGCTGGATCAGCATTTTCCATGAGGGCGGCAAACTCCAAGACATTCCCTTTGGCCCCACAACTGAAGCATTGGAAAATGCCCTTTGTGAGATTCGCCGAGAAGGACGCTGACTGCTTATCGCCCATGTGACCGGGCAATGGACAGACGCCTTGGTGTTGGTCGCCCTTGCGCTTGATCTCGACACCGTAGTGTCGGAGCACTTGCTCGAAGTCGAGCCGCTGGCGCAGCTCTTTGAAGTTAATCCACGCTGTCATTTAATAATCCTCCGGTAGCAGTACTGTTGTAACCGAGCGATCATGTTCCGTGATAATCCAGAATTTTACTTTCTGGGCTGACTGGTACGCGGAAAACAAGCGGCCACCGAGCACCAAAGCTTGTTCATTCGCATTCCAGTCTTCTTGGTCAAGCGTTCCCCATTCACCGTGGCTATGACGATCCAAGGCGCCC
>TBL_comb47_HYPODRAFT_10004225_pt1 | contig 16584 bp, 6 predicted proteins | sample TroBogypolimnion_40_FD_10682 | JGI IMG/M metagenome (IMG submission 10682)
CGCGATGCTCGACACCGCCGAGCCCACCGAAAGACAACACCTCGGCACGGAATCGCTCATCTACGCCCGCCGCTCCGTCGCGCTCGCGCCCCACGACGCCGTCAACGTCCTCGCGCTCGCCATTTGCTACGGCAAGCTCACCGCCTTTGCCGATACGCGCACGAAGATCACCTACTCGCGTTTCGTGAAACAATACGCGGACGAGGCGCTCGCGCTGGATCCCCGTTACGGCCTCGCCCACCTCGTCCTCGGCCGCTGGAACTACGAGGTCGCGTCCCTCGGCTTCGGCACGCGCTGGCTGGTGCGCCTCGTCTATGGCGGATTGCCCGACGCCTCGACCGCCGAGGCGGTCCGTCAGCTGCGCATCGCCGTCGCCCTCGCGCCCAACCGCCCTGCGCACCTCGTGGAACTCGGCCTCGCGCTCCTGGCCGACGGCCAGCGTGACGCCGCGCGCGCCACCCTCACGCACGCGCTGACGCTCCCCAAAACCGAAAAATACGACGCCGAGGCCTTCGCCCGTGCCCGCGCCGCGTTGGCAAGGTAGGGCGCGTTATCCCTAACGCGCCGCTCTGGCTCCGCAGGGGTTCCACGGCGGGTTAGGGATAACCCGCCCTACCTCGAGCCAACGCAAGGAAACCCGTCTCCTCTTCCGTGTTGTCCGTGCCGTCCGCGGGCTACCTCACCCCGGCAGCGCAAACGCCTCGAAGTGCGTCCGCAGGTCGGCGAGGAACGCCGCCGTGCCCGCGCCGTTGACGACGCGGTGGTCGAACGTGATCGAGAGTGTGATGACCTCTGTCGGGTGCACCACGCCGCCGTCGTTGATCATCCGCTCGTGTGCCGTGCCCACAAAGAGCGTGCACATCGCCGGCGGCACCACGATGGGGAAGGCCTTCTCGATGCCGAACGCCCCGAGGCTCGTCAGGTTGAGCGGCGACTGCACCTCCTCGGGCTTGCCGGTGCGCGCGGCTTCCACCGCCGCGGTGTAGGCTGAGACAAAGGCCGTCCAGTCGAGCTTGTTGCTCTGGCGGATCACCGCCGTGGCCAGCCGGTCGCCTTCGAGCGCCACCGCGATGCCGAGGTCAAACACCGCCTGCTCCAAAATCACGCCGTCCTTCGCCACGATGCGGCGGAACGGGGCGTGCTGCTCCATGCTGCGCACCACGCACCACGCCATCATCACGGACGGCGACGGCGCCGCTGCGCCCAGTTTCTTTTTTGCCGCCTCGCGCGCGGCCCGGATCGCACCGTAACGGACGTCCATCTCCATGTTCGCCGGCACCACTGAGTCCAGCCGCCGTGTGATCGCGTTGGGCAACGCCGGCTCGCGCCGTTCGCCCAGCGGAGACGCGGCCGCCGGCGCCGTGGGGCGCTGCTGCTGCTGCTGCTGCAACTGCTGCAAACTCTGATTCGCCGCCGGAGCCCCGGTCTCGGCGGTGGCGGTGGCCAGCGCGATCTCCTGGCCAATCTCGACGGTGTCGTCGGCCTTGATCTTCCACGCCTTGAACGTGCCGGCGAACGACGCCTCGATTGGGTAAACGGCCTTGTCCGTCTCGACTTCGCACAACACGTCGTCGTGGCTCACCTTGTCGCCCGGCTGCTTGTGCAGCGCCACCACCCGCGCCGAACGCAGGCCTTCGCCCATGATCGGCACTTTGACGACAATGTCGCTGTTGGCAGGCACGGCGGAATTTAGGGGCGCCGCCGGCTGGCCGGAAGCCGAAACCGAGAGCGCCGCCGAGGGCGCGGCGCCCGCAGGCCCTGAGCCCGTCGAAGGGGCCGAAGGGATCGACGTCGCCAGCGCGCGGCGCAGCGCCGCAACGATCCGCGGCGTGTCCGGCAGCGCGGCATATTCGTAAACCGGGCTGTAGCCGATCATGACGTTGCCCTTCGAAACCAGCACCGGCGGCGCCACCATCCGGCTCCAGACGTCCGGGCGACCCGCAATGTGCGAAATGATCATCTGGCCCACGGAGCAGTTCTCCGTGTCCTCCTGCACGACGACCAGCCGGCCAGTCTTGCGCACCGACTCCTCGATCATCTCGTGGTCCCACGGCACGATCGAGCGCAGGTCGATCAGCTCGACGCTGACCGCATCGCCCACCGCCGCCACGGCCTCGAGGGATTTCTCCATCGTGTTGCCCCACGCCACCAGCGTGACGTCACGGCCGGCCTGGCGCAGGCGCGCGTGGCCGATCGGCACTGCCATCGCCGGCTCGTCGATTTCGCGTTCGGCCCAGAGCATGTGCTTGGGCGCGAGGAAAATCACCGGGTCCTCCGAGTGCATCGCGGTCCAGAGCAGCCCCGCCGCATCCTCCGGCGTGCTGGGGATCACCACCCTCAGCCCGGGAAAATGCGCCAGCGCCGACTCATTCGCCTGCGAATGCCAGAGCGAGCCGCCCGGCAGATACGCGCCGTAGGGCGCGTAGATCACGACCGGACACGACCACTTGCCGTAAGTCCGCCAGCGCAGCGTCGCGAGGTTCGTCACGAGCTGGTTCCAGCCCGGATAAATGAAATCGATGAACTGCAGTTCGAACACGGGCCGCTTCCCGTAACTCGCGAGCCCGCACGCCACACCGAGGATCGTGCTCTCCGCCAGCGGCGAATTGAACACCTGCGTCGGAAAATCCGTCGAGAGCTTCTGCGTGAGCCGGAACACGCCGCCTTTCGGATCCTCGATGTCCTCGCCGAAAATCAGCCGGCCCGGATCGGAGTCCAGCCCCGCGCGCAACGTCAGGTTGATCACGTCGCCCATCCGGTATTTGCCCGGGCGCAGCACCTGCTCGTCGAGCTGCGCGGGCTGCGATGACACGTTGGTCTCGAGTTCGTTCGCGATGGGATTTTCCGCCTGCTCCGCCGCGGCGTAGTCGAGCCGCACGCGCTCCCGGGTTTCCTTGTCGAGCTGGTCGAATTCGGCCTCCGTCAATTCGCCCTCGGCGATGAGCTGCGCCTTCAGCATCAGCAGCGGGTCGCGTTCCCCGAGCGTCGCCAGCTCTTCCTTGCTGCGGTAAATCGCCTGGTCGTCCGAACTCGTGTGGCTCGAGAGCCGCTCCAGCTTCAGCCAGAGCAGCACCGGCCCGTCGCCCGCGCGGATCCGGGCGATGGCCGACTCGGTCGCCGCGTGCACCGCCTCGACGTCCCAGCCCTCGATCAGCTGCCACTGCTCCTCGTTGAGCACGCTCAGCGCCCGCGGGGTCGTGCGCTTCGTCGGCGTGCTGATGCCAAAGCCGTTGTCCTCGACGATGAATAGCACCGGCAGCTTCCGCTCCTGCGCAAAACACACCGCCTCAAAAAAGTCGCCCTGCCGCGTGGCCGCGTCGCCCACCGTGGTGACGACGACGCTCTTCTTGCCGTCGAGCTGCATGCCCCACGCCATGCCGCACGCCGGCAGAAGTTGCGCCGCTGTCGGCGTCGGCACGCTCCAGATGTTCAGCTCGCGGTAACTGTAATGCGACGGCATCTGCCGGCCACCAGACGACGACTCGCGCTTCGCCATGTAGTCGAGCGCGAGCTGCCGCGTGGTCACGCCGCGCCCCAGCACGAGCCCGCGGTCGCGGTAGTAGGGCACGACGTAGTCATCGGGCAGCAGCTGCATGCCGGTCGCCGCCAGCGCCTCGTGGCCGCGCCCGGAGACATGAAAGTGGCCCTTGCCCTGGCGGTTGAGGTTCTCCTCGCGCAAGTCGCCGTGGCGACTCTCGAGGATGGTCGTCAGCAGCCGGCGCTTAAGTTGGGGAGAAAGACGGGCGGCAACGGAAGAAGGCATGTGACTCCGAAGGGGTTTGGGAGTTGCGGTTTTTTGATGGGCCCCAACGTCCCCAAAACCCCGCCCAAAGCAACGTGTTTATCCTACTCCTTTCGGAGTAAAATGCTAGGAACCCAAACCTCAGATTTTTACCACGGACAACACGGAGGACACGGATCGATCCTGAGTCATGAAATTCGGGTTCTAGTCCTATGTCTCGGGATTGATCCGTGTGGATTGGTGTTATCCGTGGTAAAAATTTCCGGGTCCGGCTTTCGTGTCTTTGGTGTATTTCGTGGTGACCCACTCTCTCCTTGACGTTCTAGGAGAGACGCCGCTTCACTTCTTCCTAGGACATCTAGGAGACAACTTTATGGCGAAACACCACACGAAGGCCGAGCTGCTCCAGGGCACGCTCGACCTGCTCATCCTGAAGGCGCTGCAACGCGGCCCGATCCATGGCTTCGGCATCTCGCTCGAGATCCGACAAATGTCGCGCGACATGCTGCGGGTGGAGCAAGGCTCGCTCTACCCCGCCCTCTACCGGCTGGAGGAACAGGGCTGGATCGCCGCCGAATGGGGCGTCTCGGACAACAACCGCAAAGCGCGGTTCTATTCGCTCACCTCCGCCGGCCGGAAGCAGCTCGCGATCGAGACCGCCAACTGGGAGCAGGTCGCCGCCGCGATCAACCTCGTGCTGAAAGTCACCTGATGCGGCCAGTGACGAGGGATGAATGACAAGTGACGAGCCGCAAACAACCGATCCCCGGATTTTTGACCACGGATAACACCCATGAACACGGATCAATCCCCGATCGTGAAGAGAAACATCCCGTTCATTAGTCTGATCCGTGTTCCTAAGTGTTATCCGTGGTCAAAGGCCTTGGCCGGATTCGAATGAAATTCACCCCATTCGCATAATTCGCGGGCAACCGGATCGTATCTCCCCCACCCCATGAAGCTCCTCCGCAAACTCCGCACGCTTTTCCGCAAGGACGCCCTCGACCGCGAGATGTCCGAGGAGATGCGGCATCACTTGGACTTGCAGGTTGAGGCTAACCTCGCCGCGGGGATGAACCCCGACGAGGCCCGCTATGCCGCCCAGCGGCAGTTTAGGGACTTGGAACAAGTCAAGGAGCGCAGCCGCGACGTCCGCGGGTGGCAGTGGGCGGAAAATCTTGGGCGCGATTTCCGGTTTTCGTTTCGCTCGCTGCGGCGCTCGCCGGTCTTCAGCGCGGCGGTGATCCTGACGCTCGGGCTCTGCATCGGCGCCAACACGACTGTTCTCTCGGTACTGTATGGCATGGTGCTGAAACCGCTCCCGTTTCATGACGCGGGCCAAATCGTGGAAGTCTACAATTCCCTGCCCAAGTCGGGTCAGCCGAAGCTGCGGGTCAGCGTGGGGCAATACCTCGATTACAAGACCCATGCCGACCTGTTCAGCGAAGTCACGCTCGTCTATGGCTGGATGTTCAACATGGGCGAGGACACGGCGGCCGACCGCCTGCTCTCCATCCGGATCACCCCGGATTATTTTTCCGTGATGGGCGTGCAGCCGCTGTTGGGGCGATTCTTTACCGCGGACGACTGCGTGCCCGGGCGCGACGCCGTGGTCGTGCTGACCCAGACGTTTTGGGAGCAGCATTTCCAGGCGGATCCCGGCGTGATCGGCCGGGTGGTCCGGCTGTCACGCCAACCCTTCACGATCATCGGCGTGGCGCCGCGCAGCCTGGAGGCCATCGGGGTCGCCCCGGTGCTCATGGTGCCGTTGGCGTGGCAGGCCGACGCGGCGCTGCCGAAGTGGCGGTTCCAGCCCCGGGCGCAGATGTATGCCCGGATCAAGCCCGGCGTGGCCTATGGGGCGGCCCGGGCGCAACTGGACACCATGGAGCAGCGTTTCAGGGATACCGGGGCGGATCCGGCCCTGCGCAATTTTCTCGTGAACGGCGGGCACAAGATGGTGCTCGGGCAACTGCGGGCGGAACAAACCAAGTCGATCAAGAGCGGCCTGCTGCTGCTCCAAGGCGCGGCCTTGCTGGTGTTGCTGCTGGGGTGCATGAATGTGGCCAGCCTGATGCTGGCGCGGGCCAATGCGCGCCAGGTGGAATTGGCCGTGCGCCAGGCGCTGGGCGCGGGGCGGGCCGCGCTGGCGCGCCAGCTGCTCACGGAAGCCGCCCTGCTGGCGGTGGCGGGCGCGACCCTCGGCACAGCCCTCGCGGCGGTGAGCCTGCGGTGGATCAACAGCTACACGGCGGCCATCGTCTATGGCTCTCCGCCGGTGGTGCTCGACCGCGACATTCTCGGGTTTACGCTGCTCGTTTCCTTCGCGGTCGCCTTGCTGATCGGGTTGTTGCCCGTGCTGCGCGCCTGGCAGCTGGGCGGCTTGCAGGGCGCCATCCACGGCGGGACCCGCGGGGCCTCCCGCAGCGGTGGCATCCGCGCCATGAGCGGCCTGCTGGTGACGACCCAAGTGGCGCTGGCGCTCATCCTCCTGATTGGCGCCGGGCTGCTCATCCGCAGTTTTTCCAAGGTCATGGCGGTCAACCCCGGGTTCGACGTGGCGAAAGTCATTCACGTCCGGGTGGCCGTTGACGCCTCCTACAAGACGGTGGCCAGCGTGCAGGCGGCGTACAGCCGGATCATGGAAAAGCTGCGCGAGATTCCCGGGGTCGAGTCGGTGGCCCTTTCGAGTTTCATGCCGGGCTATGACGGACTGACTCCCACCGCCCTGCCGCTCCGCGGGATGGCCCCTGGGAAAGACAGCACCTATCCCACGGCGATCGTGCTCGGGGTGTCGCCGGAATTTCTGCCCACCATGGGCGTGCGCCTGCTGGACGGGCGCAACTTCACGGCGGCCGACCTGTTGCCGGGAGCACGGCCGGTCTATATCGTGGACCGGAAATTCGCCCAGCGATACTTCCCGGAACGGAGCCCGGTGGGGCAGCTGTTTGACTCCGGCGCGAAGGACCAGAAACCGGAGCTGACCCCGATGATCGTCGGCGTGGCGGAATTCGCCAAGTTCGGCGGCCTGGATGAGCGCGGAGACGACCCGTACGTTTACGGCGCGATGGGGCCCGGCCAGGGCGGAGGCTCCTTTGAGCTGCGCACCTCGCGATCGTTGGACGACATGCTGCCGCTGGTCCGGGCGGCCGTGCGCAGCGTCGATTCCGGACTCCCAATCTACCAGGCGGTGACGATGCAGATGCAGCTCGACGACGCCGGCGCCAACCGGCGCGGCATCATGTGGCTGCTCGGCGCATTCGCGAGCATCGCGGCGATCCTGTCGGCGGTGGGCATCTACGGCATGCTGGCCTACGACGTGTCCCAGCGCACCAAGGAGATCGGCATCCGCGGGGCGCTCGGGGCGACGCGCGGGCAAATCGTGTCGCTGATCCTGCGGCAGGGCCTCTGGAAAGCCGGCGCGGGATTGGTCATCGGACTCATCGGGGCGTTCTACCTGAGCCGCTACATCGGCAGCCTGCTTTACGAGGTGGACCCAAAGGATCCGCTGATTTTCTCCGGCGTGGCGCTGTTGCTGCTCGTCGTGGCCCTGCTCGCCAGCTGGCTGCCCGCCCGGCGCGCGGCGAAAATTGATCCCATCGTCGCCCTGCGGGCGGAGTAGTGATCACCACGAAACACACGAACGACACGAAGCCAAAGCCGGAGTCTAACCACGGATAACACCCATAAACCCGGATCAAAACCCAATCGTGAGTCGGTACATCCAAATTCGTAACTCTGATCCGTGTTCCTAGGTGTTATCCGTGGTTAAAGAATCCGGTTCCGGCCTTCGTGTGTTTTATGGTGACTCACTCCCTCCTTGACGCTCTAGGGGGAAGGCTTCCGGATGGCCGCATGCCCCCCGCGGAGGACGAAATGGCGTGACGTCCCCCGTCCGCCCCTGACCCCCATGAAACTCCTCCGGCAGCTGCGCGCCGTCTTCCACAAAGACGCCCTCGACCGCGAGATGTCGGACGAGATGCGCGCGCACGTGGAAATCCAGACAGACAAGAATGTCGCCGCGGGCATGACGCCCGACGAGGCTCGCTTCGCCGCGCTGCGCAAGTTCGGTGGCGTCGAGCAGATCAAGGAGCAGACGCGCGACATACGCGGGCTGCCGTGGCTTGAGGCCCTCGGGCGGGACCTGCGGTTTTCGTTCCGGTCCCTGCGCCGCTCCCCAGCCTTCAGCGCCGCCGTCATCCTCACCCTCGCCCTCTGCATTGGCGCCAACACGTCGATCTTCTCCGTGCTCTACGGCCTGGTGCTGAAGCCGCTGCCGTTCCGCGACGCGGGCCAGATCGTGGATGTCTACAACATGCGGCCGAAGGCAGGGGAGATGCACACGACGCTCAGTCCCGCTCAATATGTCGACTACAAGGCGAACGCCGATCTCTTCGAGGGTTTCGCCCTGTGGTTCGGCTGGATGTTCAACATCGGGGAGGACGGGGGCACCTCGCGCTATGTGGGAATGCAGGTCACCTACGACTACTTCTCGGTGCTGGGGTTGAAGCCCCTGCTGGGGCGCTTTTTCACCCCGGACGACGCGGTCCCGGGGAAAGACCAGGTGGTCGTGCTCACGCAGTCCTTCTGGGAAAAGAAATTCAATGCCGACCCGGCAATCGTCGGCAAGGAGCTGAGGCTGTCCGGCCAGGTGTTCACGGTCGTGGGTGTGGTGCCGCGCCGCTTCGAGGAGCTGAGCGTCGCGCCGCTGTTGATGAAGCCCATTGCCTGGCAGCCGAATGACCTCAATCCGCAGAATCGATTGCGCCGGGCCGGTGACATGACCGCCCGGATCAAGCCCGGGGTCTCGCACCGCGCCGCCCTCGCCCAGCTGGAAACCCTCGAGAAGCGTTACTTCGACACGATGGCGAATCCCGAGCTCCGCACGTACCTGACCAATGGCGGGCATCGCATGGGCCTCGTCCAGCTCCGTGAGGGCACGACCGAAAAAATCCGCGGCGGCCTCCTGCTCCTGCAAGCCGGCGCGCTGCTCGTGCTACTGCTCGGGTGCGTGAACGTCGCCAGTCTCATGCTGGCGCGGGCGAACGCCCGCTACGCCGAGTTTGCGGTGCGCACGACGCTCGGCGCCAGCCGCAGAGTACTGGCGCGACAATTGCTGACCGAGGCCGCACTGCTGGCCGGCGCGGGGGCCGCGCTGGGCCTCACCCTGACCGCGGCGAGCCTGAAGGTGATCAATGTCTACACCGACAAAATCATTTACGGCATCCCGCCGGTGAAGCTCGATGCCGGGGTGCTGGGGGCGACGCTGTTGATCGTCTTCGGGGTGGCCTTGCTGATTGGCCTGCTGCCCGTGCTGCGGATCTGGCGGATGGGCAGCTTGAACCAAGCGATGCAAGGCGGCTCCCGCGGCGCCTCCCGCGGTGGCGGCGTCCGGGCGATGAGCGGGGTCCTCGTGGTGGCCCAAGTCGCCCTCGCGTTGATGCTGCTCATCGGCGCCGGCCTCCTGATGCGGAGCTTCGCCAACGTGATGGCGATCAACCCGGGATTCGATCCCCGGCAGGTCATCCACGCGCGCGTGGCCTACGACGCGAGATTCAAGGACGACGCCGCGTTTCGCGCCCTCCAGAACCGCCTGCTGGAAAAAATGCGGCAGATCCCGGGCGTGGAATCAGTCGCCTACACCGACCGCATGCCGGGCTACGCCGAGAACGTCACCATGGCGCTGCCGATCAAGGGCCGCACCGTCAGTGATGAAAGCATGGCCCCCACCGCCATCGTCTTCGGCGCCTCGCCGGAATACTTCGGCACGATGGGGATCCGCCTCATTGAGGGACGGCCCTTCACGGCCGGGGATCAGGTCACGGGCATGCCGATGACCTTGATCGTGGACCGCAAGTTCGCCGAGCGGTATTTTCCCGGCGAATCGGCCGTGGGCCAACATTTCCTGTTTGGACCCGGCACGACCGACCCGTCCAAACCACTGCCCACGATCGTGGGCGTGGTCGAGGTCGCGCGCGTGAGCGGCTTGGAAAATCCCGAAGGCCTGCCCTACGTCTATTTTTCCGTGAGCGTCTCCCGCGGGGGGTTGTCGATCGAGCTGCGCACGAAGCGCTCGTTTAGCGAAATCATGCCGCTAATCCGGGCGGCGGTGCGGGAGGTGGATCCCGCGCTGCCCATTTACCAGGAACGGACAATGCAGATGCAGCTCGACGACGCCGCCGCCAACCGGCGCGGAATCCTGTGGCTGCTCGGGGCGTTCGCCGGGATCGCGCTGCTGCTGTCCGCCGTCGGCATCTACGGCATGCTGGCCTACGATGTGACGCAGCGAACGAAGGAGATCGGCATCCGCGGCGCGATCGGCGCCACGCGCGAACAGATCGTGGCGCTCATCCTGAAGCAGGGCTTGGTGAAGGCCGGACTTGGCCTGGTCCTCGGACTCGCCGGCGCACTGGCGCTGAGCCGCTTCCTCGAGAAACTCCTCTACGACGTAAAGCCCACCGACCCGACCGTGTTCGTCGGCGTCGCGTCGCTGCTGCTGCTCGTTGCCCTCCTCGCCAGCTGGCTCCCCGCCCGCCGCGCCGCCAACGTCGACCCCCTCGTCGCCCTCCGGCACGAGTGAGGTCATCACGGAATACACAAAAGGCACGAGATCCGATACCTAAGAATTTTGACCACGGATAACACATATGCACACGGATCAATCCTCAGGCACGGATTCCGAGGTCCGAACCCCAGACCTTGGGATTGATCCGTGTGGCTTGGTGTTATCCGTGGTCAAAACTCCGGGATCGATTCCCTTAATCCGCTTTTCGTTTCCTTGGTGTGTTTCATGGTGACCCTGTTCGGCTAACGCCCCGCCCCCATGACCCCGCCCGACCCCACCCCGCGACCACCCGGCCTGGCTTGGCTGGAGCAATTCGCCCAGGACGTGCGCTACGGCGTGCGCCAACTGATCAAGGCCCCGGGCTTCGCCACGATCTCCATTCTCACCATCGCCCTCGGCATCGGCGCCTGCACCGCCCTGTTCAGCGTCGTCAACAAGGTCGTCCTCCATCCGCTCGATTACGAGGAGCCCGATCGCCTCATTTACCTCTGCGGCAACCAGCTGCCGAAGAACCCGGAAGTGCCGATCTCGCCGGGCATCTACAACGAATGGCTGCACCAGGCCACGGTCTTCGAGGACCTGGCCGCCGCGACCTTTCGCGGGGTGAAGCTGGCGCAGGGCGACCGGTACAAGGAGATTTATGCCGTCAGCGTGACGGCCAATTTTTTCCCGGTCTATCGCTTCACCGCCGAGAAAGGCCGGCTCTTCCTGCCCGAGGAGATGCGGGCGGGAAAGGACCAGGTCGTTATCCTGAGCCATGCCCTCTGGAAGGAACAGTTCGCCGGCCGCGATGAGGTCATCGGCCAGACGCTCCGCCTTGACGACAAGACCTACACGATCGTGGGCGTCGTGTGGGATACCGAGCGCAATGGCAGTTTCGTCTACCTGCCCTGCGCCCAGGCGTCGGAACACCAGGACTTCAAGACGCGCGCACTCTGGGCGGAAGGCCGGCTCAAGCCCGGCGCCACCCTGGAACAGGCGCAAATGGAGATGAAGCTGATCGCCCAGCGCGCGGTGCTGGAGCATCCCGACACCGAAAAGGACCGCGGCATTCACGTGGTCCGCGAAATCGACGACTGGAGCTCCAACGTCAAGGGCCAGCTCTATGCGCTGCTCGGCGCCGTGGGCTTTCTGCTGCTGATCGCGTGCGTCAACGTCGCCAGCCTCCTGCTCGCCCGCGCCAACGCCCGCCAGAAGGAAATCGCCGTGCGCGCCGCGCTCGGCGCCAGCCGCGGCCGCATCATCCGGCAGTTCCTCTGCGAGAGCCTGCTCATCGCCGTCTGCGGCGGCGTGATCGGCATCATGCTGGCCTACGCGTCGATGGGACCCTTGATCGTACTCGCCCGGCATTTCATGCCCCACGCCGATCGGATCGCGGTGGATGGGAACGTGCTCGTCGTGATGTGCGGCGTGATGCTCTTCGCCGGGCTCGGCTTCGGCCTGGTGCCCGCCCTGCAGGCCACCCGCGGCGACCTGATCGGCGCCATCAAGGAGAGCAGCCACAACTCCTCCGGCGGGCGGGAGCGTCTGCGCGTCCGCAATTTCCTGGTCATTCTCGAGGTGTCCATCGCCCTCGTGCTCCTGATCAACACCGGCCTGCTGGTCCGCAGCCTGCGGGCGATGCAGACTTTCGACCAGGGACTCAAACCGGACAACGTGTCCGGCGCCCAGGTAGCCCTCAACTCGCAGCAGCGCTACGGCAGTCCCGAGAAAATCCTGGGCTTCACGCACCTGATGCTGGAACGAGTTCGGGCCCTGCCGGACATTGACTCCGCGGGCATTACCATCGGTTACCCCTCGGTCGGCGGAGGCCGCAGCCGGGTGCCGCAGCGGGGATTCATCCTCGAAGGCGGACACGCGCCGACGACACCCTCCGAAACCGGCCCCACCACTGATCGTTACGCCGTAACGTCGGACTATTTCAGGGTGATGGGCATCCCGCTGATCCGGGGCCGCGTGTTCAATTCCCACGACACCGCCGCCACCGCCCGGGTCGTGGTCGTCAACCGAGAGATGGTCCGACGGCACTTCGCCGACAAGGATCCGATCGGGCAACACATCCAGATTTTGGGTGACGACCCGGGGCAGACGCCCTTCCCCGGCAAGTCGTCGCCGGAAGTCTGGTTGGAAATCATCGGCGTGGTCGGCGACGTGAAGCCGTTTGGACCGAGGAGCGAAACGGGGCCCCAGGCTTACGAGGTCTTCGATCAGGTGCCGGAGCAGGTGATGACCCTCGTGGTCCGCGCCAAGGGGCCGTCGCCGGCGCTGTACGCGGCGATCCGGGATATCATGGACTCACTGGATAAGGATATCCATTTCACCACGCTCTATCCGCTGATTGCCACGCTCGAGTGGTGGTGGACGCAGCAGCGGTTCAACATGATCCTCTTCACGCTCTTTTCCGTCATCGCGCTGGTGCTCGCCGCGATCGGCATCTACGGCGTAATGGCGTATGCGGTCACCCAGCGCACCCACGAGATCGGCATCCGCATGGCGCTCGGAGCGATGCCGCGCGACGTAATGCGGCTCATCCTCCGCAGCGGTCTGCGGATTGTGCTCATTGGGTTGCTGCTCGGCACCGCAGGTGCGCTGGCCAGCACGCGCGTGCTCAGCGCGCTCCTCTTCAACGTCAGCCCCTACGACCCGGCCTCGTTCATCGGCATCATCGTGCTCCTCTCCGCCGTCGCCTTCCTCGCCTGCTGGATCCCCGCCCGCCGCGCCACGAAGGTGAACCCCATCGTCGCGCTGCGAGCAGAGTGACGTGTTTCTCGCGACGAGCGCCACGGACGCGACGTGCAATCTTTCAGGACATACGACCGTCGCGGTCGTCGCGAGAAATCAAACCACCCCGATGCTCTTCGCGTAGCGCATCAGGCCGCCGCGGAAGGCCGGGAAACCCGCCCCCATCAGCAGTGCAAAGTCGGCGTCGTCGGCGCTCTTCAAGACACCTTCGTCCAGCACGCGCTTCGTCTCGTCGATAATCACGCGGTTCAACCGTGCCGTGATCTCTTCCGCCGTCAGCGCTGACTTCCCCTCCGGCGCAAACTGCGCCATCGCGGGGTTCAGTGCCTCCTTGGCGCCGGCGTACGTGTAAAAGCCCGAGCTCGCGCCGTTCTTCCGGCCCTTCATCCCCGCCGCCAGCATCCGTTTGCAGATCGTCGCCCCTTCGAAGCGCCCGGGAAAATAATGCGCCATCTCGCCGTAGATGAAATCGGCCACGTCCACGCCCACTTCGTCAATCAGCCGCATTGGGCCCATCGGCCAACCCCAGCCGCGCAGCGCGGCGTCGAGCGTCTCCGTCGCCACACCCTGCTCCCAGAGCCGGCACGCTTCGTTCAGGTAGAAAAACAACACGCGCGTCACGAGAAACCCCGGTGACGACCGGCAGATCACAGGCATTTTGCCTAGCGCCTTCGCGAAGAGGAGGGTCCGTTCCGCGGTCCCGCGCGCGGTGTGCGGGCTCAGCACCAGCTCCACCAGCGGCATCCGGCTCACCGGGTTGAAGAAGTGCAGGCCAATCGTCCGGCCCGGCTCGGTCGCCGTCGCCGCCAGCTCCTCGATCGGGAGCGCCGACGTGTTCGACGCAAGCACGCAGTCAGGGCGCACCACCTTGGCCAGCTCCGCGAACAGCGCCTGCTTCGCCGCAACGTTCTCCACGATCGCCTCGATCACGAGGTCGCAGTCGCCAAATCCGTCCCAGCCCGTCGTGGTCTTCACGCGCGCCAGTCCCGCGGCCGCCGTCTCGGGCGTCATCTTCTTTCGTGCCACCGACTCGTCAAACACGCCGCGAATCACGGCCAGCCCGCGCTCCACAAACTCCGGCTTCACGTCGCGCAACACGACATCGTGCCCACGCGCTGCACACCATTGCGCAATCCCCGAGCCCATCACGCCCGCGCCGACGACGCCGATTTTCTTAAACGGCGCCGCGGCGGACAGAGCCGCCGCCGGCGGAAACCACGTGTCGACCGTCAGCTTCTTTACGGCCTCCTTCAGGAAGAAGACGTGGATGAGATTCTTGCAGACTTCACCCGCGGTCATCTCCCCAAACACCCGGGCCTCGGCTTCCAGCGCCGCGTCCACCGGAATGGCGGCGCTCTGCGCGATGAGGTCAATCACCGCCACCGGAGCGGGCTCCTGGCCGCGCGTCTTTTTCAAGGTCGTCGCGCGCAGCCCCGCGAAATGGGCCGCGTCCACCGCCGGTGGCGTGGCGCGGGTCGGCCGGCCGCTTTCTGCCAGCCGTAGCGCGGCCGCTTTCGCCCGCGTTTTGAGCTCCGCCGCGGGCACGACTTCGTCGACGAGTCCAACCCGGAGCGCCTCCGCCGCTGGTAGGAGCGCGGCTTTCAAAATGTGGTCCAGCGCCGCCGGTGCGCCGATCAGCCGCGGCAGCCGCACGGTCCCACCCCAGCCGGGAATCGTCCCGACGCTTGTCTCCGGCAAGCCGATGGCGGTCTCGCGCGCATCGCTCGCGATGCGCCAGTGGCTGGCCAGCGCCACCTCGGTGCCGCCGCCCGCACACGCCCCATGGATGGCACAGATGACGGGGGCCTTGAAACGGGCGAGCAGTTCGAAGCAGGCCTGGCCCTCGCGGGAAATCGCCGCAGCGGTGGCCGCATCCGGCACGCGCGACAACCACTTGAGGTCGGCGCCGGCGATAAAGATGCGCTCCTTCGCGCTCTGCACCACCACCGCGCGCACCGGCTTCGCCTCGAGTGCCCCGATCGCCGCGCGCAGGTCGGCGAATACCGCTGGCGTGAACACGTTGGCCCGCGCCGCCGGGTCGTCGAAGACGATCCAGCCAATGCCATCACTATCCACGGAATGCGTCACGGTGGGGTTCATGGGGTAGCGGCGAATTTACGCCTCGGCCCCGGCGAGTAAACAGCCGAGTCCGGGTTGATGGCCGCAAAGAGGCGCAAAAGACCCAAAGAGGTCGTGGTTTTTCTTGCGCAATTTTGTGCCTCTTTGCGGCCATCCAAGCACCCCGGCTTTTCCGCGTTGCGACAGGACGGGGAAACCGAAACCTTCGCGGCAATGTCCTCGCGCCCCGCGAAGCCCGGCCCGCTGTCGCCCGTTCCGGGCGCGCCGTCCGCCGCGGGCTGGTGGCTGCGGTGGCTGGGCCTCGCGCTCGCCTGCGTCGTCGCCTACCTCCCGGCGCTCTCCGGTGGATTTCTCTGGGACGACAACATGCACGTGACCGCCGCCGGGCTCCGCTCGCTCGGCGGACTCGCCCGCATCTGGTTCGAACCCGGCGCCACGCAGCAGTTTTACCCGGTGCTGCACAGCGCGTTCTGGTTCGAGTATCATCTCTGGGGCGAATCGGCCGCGGCCTATCACTGGCTCAACGTCCTGTTGCACGCGACGGCTGCCGGCCTGCTCGTGCGCGCACTGCAGCGCCTTGCCGTGCCCGGTGCGTGGCTCGCCGGCCTCGTCTTTGCCTTGCACCCGGTGGGCGTCGAGACGGTCGCGTGGATTTCCGAGCAAAAGAACACGCTGTCCGCCGTGTTCTACCTCGCGTCCGCGCTGGCCTGGCTGCGGTTCACGCAGCAGCGTGATCCCGCCACGGCGGGATCGACCGCACTCGCCCCATCACACGCCTGGCGCAGCTACGCGCTCGCCACCCTGCTCTTCCTCCTCGCGATCCTGACAAAGTCTGTGACCGCCACGCTGCCCGCCGCGCTGCTGGTGATCGTGTGGTGGCGGCGCGGCACACTGTCCTGGCGCCGCGACGTCGTGCCGCTGTTGCCATGGTTTGTCCTGGGACTCGCCGCCGGCCTCTGCACGGCGTGGGTGGAGCGCAAATTCGTCGGCGCCGAGGGCGTCGCCTACGACCTGCATCCGCTGCAACGCTGCCTCTTGGCGGGCCGCGTGCTGTGGTTTTACCTCGGGAAACTGCTCTGGCCCGTGAACCTGAGCTTCGTCTATCCGCGCTGGTCCATCGACGTGGCCGACGCGTCGCACTTTGCCGGCCTCATCGCCGCGGTGGCCGGCCTGCTGGCCCTCTGGCGCCTGCGCCGCCGTTCGCGTGCACCGCTGGCCGGCGCGTTATTCTTCGCCGGCACGCTGTTTCCCGCCCTCGGCTTTTTTAACGTCTATCCCTTCGTCTATTCCTACGTCGCCGACCATTTCCAATACCTCGCGAGCCTCGGCGTCATCGTGCCAGTGTGCGCGGCGCTGAGCCAGGTTGTGGGTGAGGCTTTACGCCCCACTGGGGTCGAAACTGTCGGGGATTCCGCCGTCGCCAAGGCTATGGCGGACCAGAAACCCGGGCCCACTT
>TBL_comb47_HYPODRAFT_10004229_pt1 | contig 16579 bp, 13 predicted proteins | sample TroBogypolimnion_40_FD_10682 | JGI IMG/M metagenome (IMG submission 10682)
TCTTAGCTGTGTCGTTCAACGAGGGGGTGAAGTGCTTCGTGGCGGCAAGCCGCGACCATCGGGTCATCTGCTTTGAACCGCGACAAGGGGCCATACTGCGCGAGGCGAGGCTCCCTGCTGGACCTGGTCTCGTGTTTGGGTTCTGCCGCCGAGGCTCAGCCCTCTTGGCCAGCAACCTGTGTATTTACGCCTCAGAAACCGGAATGCTGACGGACGACCTCGCCACGCCGGATTTACTCTCCTGGGATCCGGAAGCACGAATGGAGCGTCTCCGGGCACTGGCCGAGGGCAGCATGTCGTTCGACCAACTGGAGCGCTATTTGGTGTCAGAGGGTTTCTCTGAAGCCGACATCACGAGGGCGCTTAGCCTGAAGGTCGCGCAAGACAGAAAGAAGGCTCAACAAGGCGCCACCTAACCGCCGCTAGAGCTTCCGTTCGCGCATTCCCGGCCGCGGTAGGTGGGGCGCGACGTAAGCCTGCCATCAAGGCTCACCGCATTACGTAATACCCATCACCGTCCTGGCCCTCGCCCTCCAAATCCTAACTCCCCCATCTCCAAACACACCAGGAACCGCGGGTAACCCTAGTCTTCCTCCGTGCCGGCCTCGGCCGGAGGGGCCGCCGGCTTGGGACGGTAGAGGACCACCACGTTGCCCACCCGGGTGATCAGGTGGCTGCCGCTCTGCTCGGCCAATTGGGGGCTGAGCACCTTCTTCTGGTCTTTGAAATCGTCGAACTTGACCTTGACCAGTTCATGGTGGGTCAGCGCCGCATCGAGCGCGGCCAGGAATCGAGGAGTAATGCCCTCTTTGCCGATCTTGAGCAGCGGCTCGAGCCGTTGGGCGCGGGCCTTGAATTCCCGTACTTGTGGGTTTGTCAGCGGTACCATGGGGACAGTTTAGTCGAATCTCAAGCGCGGGCCATGAAAAACCGAGGCGGCGGTTCCGACCACCCAAGGGAGCGCGGATGCCCTCATCCGCGTGGTGATTGGCCCCAACCACCCGTGGATGAAGGCCTCCGCGCTCCCGGATGGGGTGTCTCGGAACGCGCCCCGCCCCGTGAGGGCGCCTCGACCGACGTCCAGAGGGCGATGGCGCCGCCGCTGCGAAATCCTCCGGCCGGGGCTTGACCTGAAATGGCGGGGCGCGGATGCTCAGGGCGGCATGTTTTTGAAGGTGAATCGACAACTTTGGATATCACGGGCAATGGTGGTCGGGGCGGCCTGGTGGCTGGCCGCCGGGCCGGGTTCGCTGGCGGCCGCGGTCAAGCACGCGTCGCGCTCCGCCACGGCCGCCGCGGCTTCCGCCACGCGCTCGCGCGATCCGTACCAGGGGGCGATCGTACTGGAACCGGCGACAGGCCGAGTGCTATTCGAGGACCGGGCCGATGTCCCGGGGTATCCGGCCAGTGTGCTGAAGTTAATGGACCTGCTGGTCATCCTGGAGAAAGTGGAGCGCCGGGAACTCGGCTGGCAGGACCCGGTGGTGGCGAGTGCCAAGGCCTGCCTGGCGGCGCCGTCCAAGGTCTGGCTGGCCCCCAAGGAACAGTTCTCGCTCGATGAAATGCTCTACGCCCTCATGGTACATTCCGCCAACGATGTCGCCGTGGCCCTGGCGGAAAAAGTGGGGGGCAGCACGGACGGGTTCGTCCAGATGATGAACCGGCGGGCCCTCGAACTGGGCATGACCAATAGCGTGTTCCATTCCGTCAACGGCCTGCCGCCGGCGCGGGGACAGGAGCACGATGTCACCACCGCGCGGGATCTGGCAACCCTGTGCCGCGAGGTGCTCAAGCACCCGGACGCCTTGCGTTACACCGCGACCCGGCAGCACACCTTTCGGGCGAACGTGGCCGGCAAGAGCGTCGCGATGCGAAACCACAACCATTTGCTCGACAAAATCACGGGTTGCGACGGTCTGAAAACCGGTTACATCCTGGCGGCCGGCTATTCCCTCGCGCTCACCGCCAATCGCAACGGCCACCGGGTCCTCGTTGTCGTGCTGGGCAGCAAGAGTTCCAAGACCCGCGATGCCCAGGCGGCGGCACTGCTGGAACGAGGTTTTGCGGCGCTGGCGGCCGCGCCGGGATCCCGGGGGCCGAGCTACGCGACTGCGCCCAGCACCGCTCCCCAACCGGTCAGCAAGCGGGCGCGGTGAGCTGGCGCTAACCGATTCCCGGCCATTGATCTTTCGGGCCGCAACCGGTAAGTTAGCGGCATGGCGACGCTGCCCCTTGAACTGCCACCGCACGCGACGCAAACGGCTCGGAACCTGCGTCGGTGGGCGGAGTTATTGGCCGACCGGGAGTTGGCCCAGGTCGAAGGCCGCATTGAAACGGATCGTCACGGCCACATCATTATGAGCCCCCCTCCCGCCCCGAGTCATGGCAGTTACCAGTTGGAGATCGGCCGTCGGCTATGGAACCTCCTGCCCCAGGGACGCGTGTTGACCGAATGTCCGATCTCGACGGCCGACGGGGTGAAGGCGGCCGACGTGGCCTGGGTGTCTCCCGAACGCATGGGGCAGTTGGGCGACCAGGTGTGTTTTCCCTGTGCGCCGGAAATCTGCGTCGAAGTTTTGTCCCCGGGGAACACCGAGGCGGAGATCCGAGAGAAGATGACGCTCTATTTCGATGCCGGCGCCAGCGAGGTCTGGCTGTGCGCCCGCGACGGCGCGATGAGCTTCTTCGCTCCGGGATCGGGCCAGCCGACGCGATCATCGCGGTTGTGCCCCCAGTTCCCGGACCAGGTCGAGCTGCGATAAGGTTCGCATCCTCCGCGGCCATGAGCCGTTTCAACGACTACGGAACCTTCTCCCTCGCGCGGCCAGGAAAAGGCGGATGCGGCTTGACCCCAGCGGGCGCATAACGGAGATTGGCCGCGCGTTGTACGCAACAACGGACTAATGATTGAATCATGACCACACGCATTTGTGTAGCGATGGCGGCCACCCTCTGTCTGGTGGGTTGCCAAAAAGACGAAGCCACCCCCGGCGTCCCCAAGGAGCCGGCCGCCCCAACTCCGGCCGCAGCGGCCGCCCCAACCAATACCAAAACCATTGAAATGAAGACTACGGCCAGCGGACTCAAATACACGGTGATGAAGCAGGGCACCGGAACCGTCTCCCCGAAGGCGACCGACACGGTCAAGGTGCATTACCACGGCACCCTGCTGGACGGCACGGTCTTTGACAGCTCCGTGGACCGGGGTCAACCGATCAGTTTTCCGCTCAACCGGGTCATTCCCGGCTGGACCGAAGGGGTGCAGCTCATGAAAGTCGGGGACAAGTTCAAATTTGAGATCCCGCCGAACCTGGCTTACGGGCCCAACAGCCCCAGCCCGAAGATTCCGGCCAACAGCACCTTAGTCTTCGAGGTGGAGTTGCTCGGGATCGAGTGATCCAGCGCGGCGCGCCGGCCTGGAGTCCCAACCGGCGCGCCCCACGACCGCCGCTGATTGCCGGCGGCCTGACCTCAAGCTCCCTGGGCCAGGCTGCTGGAGGGGTGTGGTGGCCCGCGACAACATCATGGGTGAGTGGACGTTCAGGGCTACGAGCACCGGAGCAGCGGACCAGCCTCCGCTCTGATCTCTGTTTGGCGGGGTCTGGTCCTCGCCGGGGCAACCGGCACGGATTGGCACCCGGCCAACTCTTTTTCTGAAACATATTTAGGTTGCCGGTGTCTAATCCCTCGTAATACAGTGGGTGTGTTGAAGGAACTTTGAGGCATGAAAAGCGGATTTAGCGGCGCCTCGACGGCGTCACTGATGCTGGCCGGCCTGTTCTGGCTTGGCGGCTGCAGTCTCGTCGCGCGCGCCCAGGCTCCGGCCTCCCTTCCTTCCGCACCCACTACCAACCCAGCCGTTTATCTCGATTACCGGGAGTTGGGTTACTCCGCCGCCACCTTCGGCCTGACCCCCGCTTTCCAGGCGGCGCCGTTCAAGAAGGAGCCGGATCTCGGCGGACGGAGCGTCACCCGCGGCGTCTTCAAGTTCGGGAATAGCAGCGAGCAGTTTGTCCCGTTTATCCTGGACGCCGCCCAGGCCAGACTTTACCTGGATCTGAACCGAAACCAGGACCTCACCGACGACCCGAACGGGGTCTTCACCTCGGCCGAGAAACCCGCCAACGCCTATTATCATTCGTATCGAAAAATCCCGCTGACGTTCAAGACGCCGGCGGGGATGCAAAAGGCCTTGGTGGACATCGGGATATACTCGTATGGCAACCCGGTGACGGTGCAGGTCGAGTGCCGCTATTGCTGGGAGGGCAAAGTGGTTTTCCAGGGCCGCGACTACCAGTTGGCCTTGGTGGACCAACTGTCCGGCAAGCTCGGCTCGCCGGAGGGCGGCTTCCTGGCTCTGCGCCCCTGGGCCGACCGGGACCAACCCCTGTCCGTGCAAAGCGGCTCGCTTGAGGGCTTCCCCTTCACCCGCGACCTGTTCTTCGCCGGCCAGAGCTATCGCCTGGATTGGTCGCTGCTCCAGCAGGACGGCGGACTGCGTTACCGAGTGAGCGTAAACCCCCGGGCGGCGGAGTTGGGCGACCTCAAATTGACCGGCCAGCACATCCATCGACTGCTGCTCACGCGCGACGGCAACCCTTCGCTGACGGTGGTGCTCGATTCCCCCAACCCGTTGGAGCAGGTCCCACGGGGAGTGTACCATTATGACCTGACGCTCAAAGCGGGCGCCGCGGAGGCGCACCCGGTGAAGGCCTGGGGTCCTGCCGCCAACCCGCGCGTCAGTGTCGCCGGGACCAACGCGGCCATCCTGGCTGCCGGCGGCCCACTCACCAACACGGTCACGGCGAACCGCAACGGCAAGAACCTGGCGCTGAACTACCGGCTGGTCGGCGCCGACGGCCAGGCCTACGAACTCCAAGGGCAGCGCAAGGAGCCCCAATGGGCGGTTCTGCGGGCCGGCAAGCAAATCGACTCCGGGCAGTTCCAGTTTGGCTGAGGCGGCACTTGCGCGTACTCATGGCGAGTACCACTGACCAGCGCCGGCGACTTGTCGATTATCGCGTCCGCCGACCTGGGCGGCTTGGGGCCTAAAGCCGGGCCGGCAGCGTTCTTCCATTGGACGATGCCGAGCATCATCCCCCCGCTGGTCCCCTGGCTGGCGGTGTTGCTCCTGCTGTTGGCCAAGCCCAACCGTTGCGGCCAGGCTTGGCTGATCTGGTTGCCGCTGGGGTTGCTGGCCGCCTTGACGACCGGCTTGACCCGGGCGTTGGATTGGCTGCCCTCGCCCTTGAACCAGGTCTTCTCCGACCTGGTGCTGCTGCTCGGCTTCGGGGCCGCCGCGACCTGGCTCCTGTCCTCATACCTCGGGCCCAGGCATCGAGCGCTGACCTTCCTTGGTGTGCTGATCGTCGCGGCCGGGTTCAGCTTCTTCGCCTTCCTGTTCTCCCAGGACTGGACCGCGAACGATCCCACGGTCTGGGGCGTGGCCATCATCGGCGGCATGGGCGCGCTGGTGTTCGCCTTGGCGCTCACGCTTGCCGGGCGAGTCTGCCGCCGGCGCTACCGGCCGGCGCGGCTCTGCCTCATGATCTTGCTGATGATGTTGGGCCTCTGGGCGCTCATCGCTGCGCCCTTCGTGGTCGTCATCTTTTTCTCGCCCAACGGCGCCTCAGGTTTCGTCCAGAACTTGTTGCTCCCGCTATTCGGCATCACCGGGGTGACCTTCGTCGCCCTGGCACCCTTCCTGTTGCTCTCCTTCGGGAATGGCTTTTATCGCACTCGCCTCAAGAACCTGTTGAAGCTCGGGCTCGAACCTGCGGCGCCGCCGATCATTCGCCAGCCGCTGGAGGTCCTGACCGTCGAGGCCAAATGACTTTTGATGACTTGACACGGCAAAACCTATAAGCAAAGACTCCAGAGGATCTGGTGGCATTATGAAAATCTCCCGATGCGCAAACATCCTGGCCGTCGCCGGTGGGTTGGCTCTAGCCACGGCGGCGTATGCCCAGCCGGAGCAATGGCTCCAATATCACATCACCCGCGAGGGTCGGTCCTACCATTGGATTACCCTCACCACCAATGCCCCCTCGGGGGTCACGCTGCCCCAACTCGGCGACCGGCCGTATTTCGCCCACTGGGAAACCCCGATGGATCCCAAGGGCCGGTGGATGGCGTTTAACCGGAGCCGCAAGTCCGGCCCCTGGGACCAGGTCTACATCGATACCACCGGCAACGGTCGGCTCGATGACAAGTCGCCGGTCAAGGCGAGCGGCCTGGACCAGATCAGCACCACCTTCGATTCGCTCCGCTTCGTCTTCAAGGGCGAGGACGGCCCGGTCACCTATCACCTGGTCCTCCGCTTCATGAAATATGGCGAGCAGGACATCCGGTTGCTGGCCGCGGCGGGCGGGTATTACTCGGGCAACGTGACCTTTGGCGTCAAGAAACATCGCATCGAGCTGACCGATGCCAACGTGAACGGGATCTTCAATGACCTGGCCACACATCCTGACGACTGCGACCGCATCAGCCTCGAGGGCGACAAGGTCGGCGAGCGTTATTTGGGCAAGTTGCTCGAGGTCGACGATCAGCTCTACCGGATCGAGGTCGCCCGGGATGGGGCCTTTATCAAGGTGCAAAAAGCCGAGCATATCGAGCTGGGTACCGTTCGCATTCCCGAGGGGGTCACCGAGTTCGAGGCGGTGGGGGAGAATGGCCACTTTTATCGCAAGCCGGTCAAGGGCGAGTTCTCGCTCCCCGCCGGCAAGTACCGGATCCATTCCTGGGCCATTGACCGCAAGGATAGCCGCGGCGAGAACTGGCGGATGTCGGCCTCGAGCTTCGGCGACGCGGCCAATTTCGTCGTGGCGGCCGCGCAGCCCGCGGTGCTCACCGTGGGTGAACCGGTCCGCATGGCGATGGTCGCCAGCGAAGCGCGGAGCGAGGTCGGGTTCAGCTTGCGGTTCCAGGGCCGTTACCATGAAACGGTGTCGATCCTCAAGGGCACGCAAAACCCGCGGGCGCCGCAGCTCACGCTGACGAGCCTGGACGGGGCGTATCGCTACACCAATTCCTTCGAGTTTGGCTGAGGTGGCGTCTGCTCGCTCTCATGGCGAGAGCCCAAAAAGGTCCAACGTCCAGTCATTGCCACCGTCGGTTTCGTCAGTCCCTTCCAGGTGCTGACCCGGCAGATCACCCTCAAAGCCAAGGACCGGAAAGCGCCGTCGCTCGGGTCCGAGGTGCGGGTGGCCGCCGTGCATCTCCGCCCGGAGGCGGACGAAACCGGCCTGCCGGCCATCATCAATGGCTCGGGGCTGACGGAACGTGGGAAGAACGGTCTCCTGGCCCATAGCACCGAATCAGCCACCCTGTGGCGAGGCGATCTCGCCTCCGGCCGGTCCCTCGAGTTCGAACTCGCGGACACGGCCACCCTCGGTGCTATTCAGGTCTGGAACTACAATTCGGCGTGGGAAACGACCGACGGGATTCGGCAGGCCGATATCGCCGTTTCGACGGATGGCACCACCTGGCAGACGGTGATATCCGGCGTGGAATTTCCCGAGGCGGACGGCACCGACGACTACGACCAGCCCGCGCTGTTCAAACTCAACGGGGTCACCGCCAAGAAGATTCGGTTCGAGAATATCACGACCTGGGGCAATAGCGGCAAGTTCGGCCTGAGCGAGGTCAAGTTCTACTCCGCCTCCGGCCAGCGCGCGGCCTTGTAAACCAAGGCCGGCGCGGCCGCCTTTCAGGTGGTTACGGGGCGATCGTCTCGGGGACGACGCCTCGGTGGTGGATCGCGCCGACAAAGGTATGAAGAAAGCCGTTTGCTTAACACTGTTGCTCATCCCCCTCCTGTGGCTGCGGGGCGAAACCAACCGAGTTTTCCGATGCCACGTGAAGGTGGTGGACGCCCAGGGCCAGCCCATCAGCGGCGCACTCGTCGAGCAGTTCCAGATCGAGCGTTTCGACGCGCTAGGCGAGTCGCCGCCGGCAGTCAGCCGCACGACGACGGACGGCGCTGGGACGGTCGCACTCACCAGCACGAACCAGGGTTATTACCTCCTGCTGGCGAGCAAGCCGGGGCTGACGTTGTCTTGGAACGGCTGGTATCCCGGCCAGGTTCCGGACCAGGAGGACGCCGTCGTGGAACTCGCCCTGACCGCTCCGAAGGCCGTCGCCGGCATCGTCAAAGACACGGCCGGAAGACCGGTGGCCGACACGGCGGTCTGGGTGAAGGCGGCCTTCCGCGGTTCTCCAGACGTTGATATATCGGGTGGCCTACTTCCCTCCAGCCTCGGCCGCCAACGCTTCTCGGCACAGACCGGGGCCGACGGGAAGTTCCGTATCGAGGGATTTGCCGAGGGCGTCAAGTTGGCTCTGGCCATCGCCAAAGCGGGAATGGCGCTGGACCAGCCGCACGATGCTACGGCTTACTTCAACCCGAGCGCGCTGGAGATCGAGGCCGGGCAGTCAGACCTGGTGTTGACGCTCAAGCCGGGCGGGGTCATCGAGGGCCGGGTGGTGAAGGCCGAAGGAGGCGCGGCGGTGGCAGGAGCCCGCGTCACCTTCGCTGATTTGGGCCTCGGCACTGGGGCCACGCCTGCGGCCTTCTCGGGTCCAGACGGCTGGTTCCGGTTCACCGAACTGGAGGCGGGGGATTACCAAATCCAAGCCCGGCTCGGCACCAATGAGCCTCCCGACCTCGTAGGCGAACCCGTATCGGTCACCGTGGAAGCCGGGGTTACCAACCGTGAGGCCAAACTGACCCTCAGCCCGGGCGGCCTCCTCGAAGTCACCGTGNAAACCTCCGCCGGCGAGAAATCGATCGCCGGAGCGATAGTCTATGCCACGGCGCCGGGCGCGGAAATGCCCATGAGACCGGTGACCACGTCGGAACAGGGGATCGCCCGTTTTCGACTGGCGCCGGGGGATTACCAGGTGTTTGCCAGCAAGGGCCAGAACTCCGGGCAGGGCGGCCAGGTCACGGTCGAGTTGAATCAGACCAACCACGCCACGGTTTCCATGGCCGCCCCGGAGGTGGGTGCTCCGTTGCGGGGCACCGTGGTAGACTCCACCGGCAAACCGGCCCCGAAGGCCACGGTTCTGCTCTTTCCATTCCACCGCGCAGAGAGCAAGACCGACGCCCAGGGACGGTTCGAACTAGCCTTGAATCCCCGGTCCACCGGCGGGATGGCCAATTACCAGACCGTGCTCATCGCCCGGGATCTGGACCGGAATCTCGCCGCAGCCGTCGACGTCGAAGAGGACACGACCAACATGGACCTGCGGCTGGAGCCCGGCCTGACCCTCGCGGGGCGCGTGGCGGATCCCGACGAAAAACCAGTCACTAATGCCCAGGTAACGGTCATGTTCTGGACCGAGCGCATGGGGTCATCGTTCGGAACTCCCGTGAAAGTCGATGCCAAAGGGGCCTTCGAGATTAAAGGCCTGCCTCCGGGCCGGAGGTACGGCGTGAGCGCTTCGGCCACCGGGTTCGGCCAAGACCACAAGACCTTGGAAGCCGCCGACACGGCCACCAACCGGGTCGAACTCCCAATCCTCCAACTCCCGCTGGCCAACCTGCGCCTCGCCGGGGTGGTGTTGGACGCGGAGGACAAGCCCATCGCCGGGGCCAACATCAACAGCTACGGAAGCCAGCAACCACAACTGAACAGCCGGACCGACGCGAAGGGCCATTTTGCCTTCGAGCATGTCTGCGCGGGCCCCATCAATCTCTCGGCCAACAGCCCCCGAGGGGGCCAAAATGGTAATGTCTCCGCGGAAGGCGGGGACACCAATGTCACGATCCACCTCGGTTCGCAGGAGGGCAACCTCGCCGCCGCCAACTCGCGCGCGCGCCCGAGAATCAACGGCTCGGTCCTGGACGCCGACGGCAAGCCGGCCGCCAAGGTGTCGGTCTGCCTCTTCCCCTTCTTCTCGTACGCGCAGAAGAAGACCGATGATGCGGGACGCTTTGTGCTGACGCCCGATTCCAGTGCGGCCGGGATAGAATCCCAGCGGGTGATCATCGCCCGTGACCCGGAGCGGAATCTCGGGGCCGCGCTGGACCTCGACGAGGACGCCACCAACGTCACCCTGAAACTCACGCCGGGCTTCACGCTGGCGGGGCAGGCGACGGACACCGCCGGCAAGCCGCTGGCCAACGCCCAGGCCCAACTCCTGTTCCGCACCGACCGGATGAGCTCCCCGCTGGGCCAGAGCGTCCGCGCCAACGACGAAGGGAAATTCGAGATTCGAGGGCTTCCCGCCGGCCGCCGGTTCAGCGTCACCGTCAGCGCCAAGGGCTACGGCCAGGAGTCGCATGAGGCCGAGACGGCCGAAGGCCAAAACCCCCGCCTCGAACTCGACACGTTCCAACTCCTGGTCGCCGATCAGCACATCGCCGGGTTCGTGCTCGATAGCGACGATAAGCCGGTGCGTGGCGCCTGGCTCTACTGTTACGGCGAAAAGCAGACCGGCCAGAGCGGCCAGAGCGATGCCAAAGGTCACTTCTCCTTCGACAAAGTGTGTGTCGGCAACCTCCAGATTTCTGCCAATAGCCAGAACGGTGGTTTCGCCAGCGCGCAGGCCGAGGCGGGCGACACCAACATCACCATCCGTCTCAGCAACAATGGCGTCCGGCGGAGCCTGGCGCCCCGGCCCGTGAGCCTCCGCGGCAAGCCGCTGCCCGACCTTACCCCGGCCGGTCTGACCGCTGCCGACTGTCCCCCCGGCGCGCCAGTCCTGGCCGTGCTCATCGACGCGGAACAACGACCCTGCCGGCGCGTGTTGCGCCTCCTCGGCGATCAGGCCTCGGTGCTCAAGCAGAAGGGCGTCGCCGTGGTCGTGCTTCAATCCGGCGACATGGCCGACGACGCGTTTGCCGCGTGGAAACAGGAGGCTGCCACCCCCTTCCCGATCGGACAATTGAAGCAGGAGCCGGACAAGGCGCGCGCCGCCTGGGGCGCGGGCGCGCTCCCGTGGTTCATCCTCACCGACCAGGCCCACCGGGTCATTGCCGAAGGTTTTGGGGTGGATGATCTGGAGGTCAGGCTGGGCGACCTGAAGTGAGGAACCGGCATTCCAGGCCGCACAATAACCACTTTGGCCGGACCGCCAGGGCCCGGTGAACTGGCGGGCGTGGCGCCCACACTATCTGGTGAACCGCCCCGTGCCGGAGAGCGCGACGGTCGACTTCCGCGTTGACGAGGCGCCGGGGAAGATGCTACCACCGACGCATGTTCTACGCCGCTCGCCTTCACGCCTTATGAACCGCCTCATTCTCACCCTCCCGCTTGCCCTGCTGGTCTCGTTCCACACCGCCGTTGCGGCCGATCCGGTGGTTCCCCTGGCCAATCCCTTTTACGCCTTTGACAACTCGTTCCAACGTCCCGGGCTGAGTCCCGAGCAACAGTTGGACCTGGTGCGGGAGCTCGGATTCGCGGGGATCGCGTGGCACGAGGCGCCGCCCGCGGTGGCCAAAGCGGCGGCGCAGTCGGCCAAGGCGCGCGGGTTAACCCTGTTCACCATCTACTGCGCAGCGCAAGTCACACCCGAGGGCGACCTGACCTACTCGCCGGACCTGCCGGCCTTGATGGCGTCGCTCCAAGACCATCACACAATTATTTGGCTGCACCTTGGCGGCCAAGGACCGGCGATCGCCAGTCTGACCGGCGACGAGCCGCTCATGAAGAAGCTGCGCGGGCTGGCGGACCTCGCCGCGACCAACGGGCTGAGCATCGCCTTGTACCCGCATTTCGGGGAATGGACCGCCCGGTTTGCCGACGCGACGCGGGTCGCCCGGCTGGTGAAGCATCCGGCCCTGGGGGTCACCTTCAACCTCTGCCATTGCCTGGCCACCGGGGATGAAGCGAGCATCCCGGCCCTCCTCGATGAGGCGGCCCCGATCCTCACCACCGTCAGCATCAGCGGCGCGGACGCGGGGGTGCGGGGGGCCGACTGGAAGCGCCTCATCCAACCCCTGGACCGGGGCACTTACGACGCCGGGATCGTCTTGCGGAAACTCAAGCAAATCGGCTTCAAAGGTCCGATCGGTTTCCAGGGATACGGCATCGCCGGTGATGCGCGTTCCATCCTCACGCCGACGATGGCCAAGTGGCGCGAACTCGTGGGCGCTAAATAGTCCCGCTCGCCCCGTGCTTGAGATACCACCCCATCGCCAGTTCGAGCCCCTGGGCGATGCGGTGGGTTGGGGAGTAGCCGAGCAGGCGCCGGGCCTTGCCAATGTCCGCCAGGGAATGGCGCACGTCCCCCGCCCGGAACTCACGATAAATCGGTGCCTGCGCGGGCAGGTTTGGTGACTGCGCGCGCAGGGTGGTCTGGATGAGATCGAACAGGCCGTTCAGCGTGGTGCGCTCGCCCAGTGCGACGTTGTAGGTTTGGTCGAGGGCTGCGGCATCCACGGCGGTGCCCGCCAGCAGGTTGGCCTGGACCACGTTAGCGATGTAGCAGAAGTCCCGGCTCGTCTCGCCATCGCCGTTGATGTAGACCGGTTCCCGCCGGAGCAGGGATGCGATCCACTTCGGCATCACGGCGGCGTAGGCACCTTCCGGGTCCTGCCGCGGGCCGAACACGTTAAAATAACGGAGCCCGATGCAGGGGAACCCGTAAGCCCGCGCGAATACGCCGGCATAGATCTCGTTCATGACCTTGGTAGCCGCGTACGGAGAGAGCGGCCGGCCGGTGCGTTCCTCCACTTTGGGCGAATCGGGGATGTCGCCATAGACCGAACTGCTGGAGGCATAAACGAAGCGGCGGACCTGGGCTTCGCGGGCGGCCACGAGCAGGTTCAGAAAACCGGTGACATTGCTCCGATGGCTGGCGGCAGGATCGGCCATCGAGCGCGGCACCGACCCGAGGGCCCCCTGGTGCAGGACGATCGCCGCGCCCGCACAGGCATCGCGGCAAGCCCCCGGTTCGGCGAGATCCCCCTCCACCAACCGGAAGCGCCCCCATTGCTCGGCCGATACCAAGCCGCGAACCTCCTCGAAGTTCGACCGCTTGCCCGTCGCAAAGTTGTCCAGCCCGGTCACGCGCTGGTCCAGGCGCAACAATGTCTCCAGCAGATTCGAACCGATAAAGCCGGCCACGCCGGTGACCAGCCAGGCGCGCGGGTTCGCGCGCAGCTCGGTTTGCAAATGTTCGTAGGCGCTCATAAAGTTCCGGCTGACAGGCTAACGCACAACCGGCTTGGAATCAAAGGCCTTTGTGGTGTTTTGGCCGGCCCCGGCGGGCGCCGCTTGCTTTGCCCGCCGCCCCCCGGTAGGCTGCGGGAGGAATGCGGATCCTGGACCGTTATTTGCTGCGAGAATTGCTCATCCCGTTTGGCTATTGCCTGGGAGGCTTTTTGATTTTCTGGATGGCCTTCGACCTGTTCGCCATGCTTAACGATTTCCAGAAGGCCGGACTCTCGCTGCTGGAAGTCGCCGAATACTACCTGGTCGAGACCCCGGGGATTTTGATCATCATCCTGCCCATCGCCCTGCTCCTGGCGCTGCTTTACGCCCTGACCAATCACGCCCGTTATCACGAACTCACCGCCATCCGCTCCGCCGGGGTCAGTCTCTGGCGCCTGAGCCTCCCTTACTTCGCCGTCGGACTGGCGCTCAGTTTAATCTCCTTCCTCATCAGTGAGCTTTGGGTTCCCGACAGCGCGGACGCCGGCAGGCGGTTGCTCGAGGCGCATCAAACCGGACCCGGCGTGCTCCGGCCCGGTGAAGTACGCCCGCTGGACTTCCGGAACGAGGCCGGTGGCCGCGTCTGGCACATCGGCGTTTACAATTACTTCACCGGCGAGATGTTTAATCCCAAGGTCATCTGGCCCGCCGAAGGCTCCTGGTTCACCCTCAACGCCAGCCACGCCCTCCGCACCAATGGGATCTGGACGTTCTTCGACGTCCAGGAACTGAAAGATTCGCCGGAAGCGGGCATGCCCCCCATCCCGGTCCTCCAGACCAACGTGCTGGCGGTCCCGGAATTCTCCGAAACGCTCGAGCAGATCAAGAGCGAGATCAAGATCAACGAAATCCTCGCCCTGCCCGGCGTGCGCAAGACCAAGCACTCCGACATGTCGATCCTGGATATCCTCGACTACCTCCGCCTCCATCCCCACCCGTCGGTGGGCACCCGCAACCGGCTCTACACCAAGCTCCAGGGCCGGTTGGCCGCCCCCTGGACCTGCTTCGTAGTCATCTTGATCGCCCTCCCCTTTGGCGTCCCCGCCGGCCGCCGCAATGTCTTCGTCGGCGTGGCCAGCAGCATCTTCATCGGTTTCGCCTATTTCGTGCTCCAGCAGGTCTGCCTGGCGCTGGGCGCCGGCGGCTATGTCGCCCCCTGGCTTGCCGCCTGGTCCCCGAACCTCTCCTTCGGCCTGGCCGGCATCTGGCTGACCAGCCGAGTCCGTTGATCTATGAATGCCGAGCCCCAAAGTCTCGAGGCGCGCTACGAACGGCTCAACCTGCTCTACCAGGTCGGGAATGTCATCCACTCCACCCTCGACCCGCAGGAAGCCCTCCAGTTGATTCTTAGCGAAGCTGTCCGACTCATGCGCGCCGGCAGCGGCTCCGTCGTCCTCGTCAATCCCAACACCGGTTTTCTCGAAATCCACGCTTTTCACGGCCTCCCGCCCAACGCCGCCGACCTCAAGCTCCGCGTCGGCGAGGGCCTGACCGGTTGGGTCGCCCGCAAAGGCAAGCCCGCCCGTGTCGGTGATGTCTCCCGCGACCCGCGGTATGTCATGCTCCGCCCCGAGGTCCGCTCCGAGCTCGCCGTCCCGCTCGAGGTCAACGGCGAAGTGCGCGGCGTCGTCAACGTCGATTCCGACCAACCCGATGCGTTCACGGCCGGGGACCAGGAACTGCTCGAGGGCCTGGCCACCCAGGCGGCGCGCGTCATCCAAAACACCTGGCTCTACGAGCAACTCCGGCTCAAGGCCCGCCTCTTCGAGGCCCTCGCCAGTGTCAGCCGCGCCATCAATTCCGCGCTCAACCTCGACGACGCGCTCAAGGTCATTACCCGCGAGGCGGCCCTCCTCATGCGGGCCAAGATGTGCTCACTCCTGCTCCTGGACGAGACCGGGCAATGGCTCGATTTGCGCGCCAGCTTCGGCGCCGGCGACGCCTACCTCACCAAACCCCGCCTCGCGGTCGAGGAGAGCCTCCTCGGCACCGTCGTCCGCCGCCGCAAACCGGTCCAGATCGAGAACGTCCGGGTCTCCAGCCGCTATCAACACGGCGAGGTCGCGCGGCGCGAGGGCCTCTCCGCCCTGCTGAGCGTCCCACTCGTTTACGGCGGCCAGGCCATCGGCGCCCTCAGCGTCTATACCGGCCAGCCTTACAGCTTCTCCAACGAGGAGGTCCGCATCCTCTCCGCCCTCGCCGAACTCTCCGCCATCGCCATCGAGAAGGCGCGCCTCTACGAACGCGTGGTTGACGTCGAAGAGCAGTTGCGCCAAAACGAAAAACTCTCCGCCCTGGGTTTGCTCGCCGCCGAAGTCGCCCACGAAATCCGTAATCCGCTTACAGTGATGAAGATGCTTTATCATTCGCTGGATCTGAAATTCCCCGCGGGCGACCCGCGGGCCAAGGACGCCCGGATCATTGATGAAAAAATCGAGCACCTCAACCGGATCGTCGAGCAGATCTTGGATTTCGCCCGCACCACGGAGCCCCAACTCGCGCCGGTCCAGATCAATCAGGTAATCGACGAATTGGCCCTCCTGGTGCGGCACAAGCTCAAACATCAAAACGTCCAACTCGAACGCCAGCTCGCCCCAGCGCTGCCCTCGATCCTCGGTGACGCACCCCAGCTCGAGCAGGCCTTTCTCAACCTCATGCTCAACGCCGCCGAGGCCATGCCTGAGGGCGGCACGCTGCTCATCCTCTCCCGTGCCATCTACACCCCACGCGGCGCGCCCACCCCCTCCCATATCGCCGTCGAATTCAAGGACACCGGCCCGGGCATGACCCCGGACCAGCAACGCCGGGCCTTCACTTCCGTCCTCCGCACCACCAAAGCCAAGGGCACCGGCCTTGGCCTCGCCATCGTCGGGCGCATCGTCGAGACCCATCGTGGCAAGGTGAGAATCAAATCCCGCCCCGGCCGGGGCACCACCATCTCCATCCTGCTACCCTGTTAAGGCGGCTGGCCCTCCTCCGTTCTTTAAGTTTACTCCGTGCGGTTCTTGAACGAAAACCGTCGGGTTAGTATTGCTTTATCACCACAAACATATTGGTCTTTCGGAGGAACGGTCCAGGCAGGGTGAGGCAAGTAGTCAGGCCTGTCGCCGTCACCGGGCCGCCGGCAGCCGCCCAGGACGTGGGCGCGATCTTAAGGCTCGCGTTGGTTAGCACACTGTAAACCGCGCCGGGCACAGACTGCCAGCACACGACCCAGTTGGTTCCTGAGCTATCGATGTGCGAACTCGTGATCGAGAAAGTGTGAAATGAATTGGTGATCAGGACGGAGCCGCTGGCGTTGGTCAGCGTGTAATCGGCGGCGGCTGGCCCGCCCAGCGTCAGTCCCGTGAAGTCGCTCAGACTCTGCCATCCGGCGCTGGCGCCTGCCAGGGCGGCCAGGCCGCTCAGGGTCAGAT
>TBL_comb47_HYPODRAFT_10004230_pt1 | contig 16579 bp, 16 predicted proteins | sample TroBogypolimnion_40_FD_10682 | JGI IMG/M metagenome (IMG submission 10682)
CTCCTGATAAAGGGTGCGAAACCCGCAGGAAAGTCGTAAAATGTGGCAAAGATCTTACTGACGAACTTAATGAAACACTGAAAGTGTTTATGGCAGATTTAAGTGACAAATTTGAATCAGTTTTAAAAGAAGTCAAACAAACTGCTGAAAAAGAGCCCAAAGAAGCATAAGGTTAAATAATTGAATTATAATTTCGAAGCTAATAAATGGAAGAGAAGAAAACTCCCGTAGAGGTTTTGTTGGAATATGGCCAGGCATACATCAAAACGAGCGTTCAATTACTAAAGTTCAAGACAACAGATAAAGTCGCTGAAATAACCTCCAACTTAGCTTCGGGCCTTATAATTCTGATTCTGTTTACTTTGCTCTTTATCAATTTAAACATTGGAATTGCTTTATTAATAGGCGATTTACTAGGCAGAATCTGGTTGGGGTTTTTGATATTATCCGGTTTTTACGGTTTGGCAGTTATTATTGTCTGTTTTTTCCGGAACAGCTGGATTAGAAAGCCTGTTAGTAATTCTGTAATCAAATTATTATTAAAGGAGGAGGAATTGGATGAAGATGAATTATCAGTATAAGGGAATCATCCTAAAAAAAATCACAATATGCTTACTTTTTAACAATTCAGTTACTCTTCGATGCAAAAAATAACATCCGTCAAAATACTCCGGGCAGCTATTGTAAATCTTGAAAAGCAGCAAACGGAAGAAGGGTTACGTTTAAAGGAGCAATTCTCAATCACCTATGAAAGTCTCAAGCCTTTTAATGTATTGCGAAAAGCCCTCATTGATGTTTTCACCCCCTTCGAGTTAAAGCAAGGTCTTCTTGAAACTACTGCCGGAATCTTATCTGGTTATCTTTCAAAAATATTGGTTGTAAGAAATTCGAAAAATCCAATTCTCCGTCTTGCAGGGATCTTTGTTCAGTATGGTGTTACCAATGTTATTACCAAAAATTCTGAGGCCATAATGAAGGTTGCATCCGGCCTGATCGAAAAACTAAAACACCATTCGCCAAACGATGGCGATTAATATTTATGTTTTGAACAACTTTTTAAACCTGTGGCTTGTTTGTTTCTTAAGTAAATCATTAATAAAAAACAAATAATATTCGAATGAAAGAGAGTTCAGTTAAAGTTACATTTGCAGGCAATCCCCTGACCTTGTTAGGTAATGAGATTAAAGTCGGTGATAAAGCTCCTGATTTTACTGCAGTTGGAGCTGGCCTTGCTCCGGTGAAGCTGTCAGATTATGCGGGGAAAACAATCATTATTGCCGCATATCCTTCGGTAGATACAAGTGTATGCGCAGCCCAGAACCGAAGATTTAATACCGAGATAAATCAGCTGACTGATGTGGTGGTATTATCAGTATCGTGTGATCTCCCGTTTGCTCAAAGCCGATTTTGTGCAGCTGAAGGTCTTGACAGGATAATAACAGTATCGGACCATAAGGATCTCGATTTTGGTGAAAAATATGGCTTTGTGATCAAGGAGCTCCGCTTACTGGCTCGTGGAACCGTAGTCATTGATAAATCAGGCATTGTCCGGTACGTCGAATATGTTTCCGAGGTGACCAATGAGCCGGATTATGATGCCGCATTGACTCTTGTTAAAAAACTCTGATTGATTCAGCTAACAAAATCTGAAATAGCCTGAAAAGTGGTGTCTCACAGATGCTGCTTTTCAGATCGCTACTCCATCGCTTTCCTGTAACCGATAAAATTCTCTTGTTTGGTAAGGCACAAATCGCACATCGCTTTCACATCCATTGAATTATAGATATTTCCGCACATCGGGCAAACAAACCAAATGTAGGCTAAGTTAGCTGGCTTTCCTTTATTCAGGTTTACCAGAGCTTTTCGCAGGCAGATAAAATGTTTTTTGTCGCCATTCCAGGCCCATGTAAACGTTCTGGCGATTTCCGGAATCTTTTCCTGTTCAGCCTCCCGGATAAACACCGGATAAATTGTTTGCATATCATAGGTCGCGTCCTTGATTGCACTCTTAAGATTTTCAGCGGTCGATTTAATTGCAAAACTGGCAATTTCAGCGCTTCCGGCATCTCCACCAAATTTTTCTAAAATTTTCCCGTGATTGGCGGCATGAATACTCTCCGATTTGGAAACCGCGTCAAACACCTGCGCAATTGTGTCGAACCCTTCTTTTATTGCAGCCTGGGCAAATTTTGAGTATTTCTCGGCGTTCGTTGATTCCAGATTAAAAGCTATTTTAAGATCTTCCTTAGCTTTCTTTGGCTTGGAATTGCTACAACCCGAAAAAACAAGGGTAATAATTATGATTGAAATTAACCGATATATTTTACTCATGATTCAGAAATTTGGACAAGACTTGGATTTTTTGAATTACAAATTTTAGTGAAATCAATATTTTAAATCAATTCCCGGCTCCGGAGGCCAACATCGGATTCTGGTACTTGATTTTTTGATTGGTTTCAAAGTCGTAAAGGGTAAGAATTCTCAGATTGTAATAGGCCAGCCAATAGGTTGAAAGTGACCCGATATAATCACGTTTTGCACTTTCGCGCTCGGAAAGTGCGATATTTAGGTCTGTAATACTGATCTCACCGTTTTGAAATCTTTTCAGGGCGATCTTATACCCATTTTCAGCAACTCTGTCAGCTTCCTTTGCAGTTACCAACTGTCCTCTCAAGAGTCCAAACTGTTCAACCTGGACAATCACACTTCTGTCGAAATCTTCCTTGGCTTTTTGCACATCAAATTCAGCCAGATCACGCTGTGATTCAGCCATTTTAACAGCAGAAGCTGCCCGCCCCCAGTCAAGTATGGGGACGCTCATGGTCAGTTGGAGAACTTCTGATTTTTGTGGATTATTATAAATTCCCGCTATGGAGGTGCCGCTATTTGACAATCCGTAACTTCCTGATAAAGTGGCAACTAATCCGGAAGCTCGTTTGGCTATTGTCAGCGCCTGGTCGGCATTAACCAGCCGTCTGTCAAAGTTCACTGCTTCCGGTCGGTTAGCTTTGGCCTCTTCAAGTGCCTTTTTAGAATCGATATCGAACAGCACAATATTCAATGGCATCTGCAATTCAATTTGTTGATTTTGGTCAATTCCGACATATGATTTAAGCTCAAAATCGGAATTTTTTAATTGCATATCTGCAGAGTTCAATGCTTTTTGTGCATTCAACACCGATAGTTCAATTCTTGAAAAATCGTTTTCCGAAATTTGACCCAGCTTTTGCTTGGTTTTTGCTATCCTCAGATTATCATTGCTGTTTTTTAAGGCACTTTCAGCAAGCTTAAAGTCGGTTTGGATCCGAAGATAATTGAAGAATCTTAAGGTGGCGTTGTAAGCAATACCCTCAATAGCCTGAATAAAATTCTTTTGCGACTCGTTATAAATCATTGGTTCTAACTTCTTCGACCATTTCATCCAGTTGTAGGCAAATATCGGCTGATAAAATCCTACTGATACCGGGTTTCCCGAAAAGGTTGTCAGATGCTGATAGTAGTCCTGCGCCCGATTAGCGGACGTTGATGCGTAAATATAGGTTCCCGTAATTGGGATATATTGATTAAGAGAAAGATTGGCCGAAGACATTAGGTTGGATACTGCCTTGAATTGGATGCTCCCATTCGGTTGGGTAACAGGAATAGTAGTTTGGTTAAAATTGGGTAAGGTTCCGGCGATCACCAGATTTGGAAGAAAGGTTTTCTGGAAGTTTTTCCACCGCCAGAAAGAATTGACATCTGTGTTTTGTACGTACTTTACAGCCGAAGACTTCCCTATAGCAAGTTCTACTATATTGTAAAGGCTAAGGTTGAATTTCATTTTTGCCTCTTCACTGCCTCCCCTTTTCTCCTGAGCCTTAAGAATATCTCCAAACGGCAGGAGAAATATAATGCTAAAAATGTAAATGATTGGTTTTTTAGCCATCGCTCAATTGTTAATTACCACACTTTTTTCATTCCGAAAAGCTGAAATCCCCCGCTTGGGGACAATGATCTTTTCACCTTCCTCCACTCCGCTTAACACTTGAATAAAATCAGGATTTTTAATTCCTGAAGTAATCTCACGACGCACAGCTGTCCCATTATTCAAAACATAGAGTAAATTAAGGGCTTCTTTATCAAACAGGCTCACATTTTTAATCCTGATTGCATTGTGCACTTCAGCCCCAACTAACCATAAGACTATTTTCTGATTTGAAAGAAGCTTCGGATGACTTTTATCCTCGAGATGAACTGTAAACTGAACTTTACCGTTTTCGATCATCGGATTAACGATTCCTATATTTCCGGGAAGCCGTTCATCGTCAATAACAGCAAAAACTTTCCTTCCTGTCTTAATGAATTCTGCCTGCTTATCCTCTGCCGAACCAGCGATTTTAAACGTGGAAAGATCTGACATCCTGATCAGTACATTATCTGTATTTACCTTTTCACCAACCTTATTGGTAATTGAAAGGATTATTCCGCTTGAAGGTGCAGTAAGATGCATCTGACTCATGATTCTCATTTTATCGGAAAGCTCCTTTTCCTGCATTTTAATCTCCAAAATTAATCCAGCCTCCTCAGCTTTTAATTGCTTTATCCTGATTCCGTTCTTTTGTTTAAGCATTACCAGGTCCTTTTCTGCAAGAGCTATTTCCTCTTTTGTCTTTTCAATCTTAGCCGGTGAAATCCCTCCCACCTCTAACAGTTGGCTTTCGTCTGCAAGCTGTGATTTCAGGGAGGTGATATTTAATTTCTTCACTTCTTCACTGTAATTCAGGTCCACAGTCGCACTAAATTCGCTAAGTTTATTCTTTTCAAGTGTGTTTCGCTTTAATTCCAGCTGATCATTAATTTTGCCTATTTCTTCTCTAATGGGACCATCTTCCAGTACTAGAATAATATCACCCTGCTGAACCTTGCTGCCTGGTTCCTTATTGATTTGTTTAACGATGCTTGGGTAAGGACTTCTAATCAAAACTTCATTTTCGGCCTCCACAGTTCCGGTTGCCGCTATCGTCTGAAAAATATCCCCCTTCTCCACAGTAAGAATAATACAATCCCTAACATTTAAAGGTGTCGGCATCAACCTGCGTGAAAAAAAAATAACAGATAAAATGATCAAAATCCCAATTGGGACTAAAATTGTCAATCTTTGCTTTTTACCTAATATCATCGCTTAAAATATTTAAAAACATAAAGGATATTACAATTTCCCAAATTTTTATTAAAATAGTAAATCTTTTCTAAAAATAGAGGATAAAGTTAAAATAATTTAATCAAACACCGAGAATGCAGGATAAATTAAAATTGATAATTGCCTTATAATAATCTAATATTCAATAATATAAATCAATCTAGCCGATGTTGAGATGTGTCAGATAAAAATAAGAAATGCAGAAAGAACGGTTATCATGAGGACCAACCATTTATAGACTTTTTCCGGAATCTTTTTGACGACGAAAATACCGAATAAGGCACCCAGGGCAATCGCCGGTAAAACCAATAAGCCAACAGTGAGAGTGTTTATATTGATGTTTTTCCAAACCAAGGCCTGCAGGGGGAATTTTGATAAATTAACGATAAAGAAAAACCACGCAGTAGTCCCAATATAACTCCTTTTATCCAAGTGCATGGCTAATAAATAGATTGCAAAAATCGGTCCCGCAACATTTCCGATCATTGTAGCAAAACCACCCGCAATGCCCAATATCGCTGCAAACCACCAATGATCAGCTGTAACTTTAGATTTTAACCCATAATCATTCCATATCATGAGCCCAACACTCACAAAGACAATGATACCTATCATTCGTTTAAACTGCGCATCATTGACCATACTTCCAATCCAAAGTGCCAGAACAAGACCTGCCATTGCCCATGGCAGGGCTCTCAACAGATGCCTCCAATGAGCATGCCGGTGATAATAAACAACTGCAAAAACATCAGCCATTATCAGAACGGGGAGTAATACTCCAGTCGACTGTTTACCTCCAAAAATTAACGCAAGAGTTGGGACCACAATCATCGAAACACCGGGAACTCCCGTTTTTGACATTCCTATGAGCATCGCGCAAAGTACAATAAGTACCCAATCAGCTAAAGAATGTACCAGCGGAGAAGAGAATCCAATCATTCAGAAAAGAAAAATTAAATGTTGCCAAATTTAGAATAAAAATAATGGTAATTCCAGGTTATGTAAAATCAGCAGTAATATTGACTTTGGCAATAACTGTACAGTCGAAATTCCGGGAAAAACGATGCCTTTTTGGCAACTATCAACTTGTCATAAAATACCAATTATATGAATATTAGTATTAATCAATTATCTAACAACTAATTAACAACTATAATCCTCCGATTGACGATCCAAATTATTATTTCCGGGATCTAAACGTTTTGTCTAAATTTGCAAAAATTTCCCTGACGGGTTTATTCACTAGTTTATAAATATCATAAATACAAAAGAGAATGGCAACTACAGCAGAAATCCGAAACGGGCTGTGTATTGAATTCAACGAACAATTATTTCAGGTTGTATCGTTTCAACACGTAAAACCGGGTAAAGGTCCTGCCTTTGTCCGCACTAAACTGAAGAATTTAAAATCCGGAAAGGTGATCGACAATACTTTCTCTGTTGGGACAAAAATTAATACCGTTCGCATTGAGCGCAGGCCTTATCAATTCCTCTATAAGGATGAAATGGGTTTTAACTTTATGAATTCGGAGTCTTTCGAGCAGGTTTCAATTGGAACTGAGCTTGTAGACAACGCAGATCTCATGAAGGAGGGGATGACTCTTGAAATTATGTATCATGCCGATACTGAAACTCCACTCACAGTTGAGTTTCCCCCTTTTATTGAGCTTGAAATCACCTACACTGAATCGGGTGACCGTGGAAACACGGCCTCTTCAACTGCACTTAAACAAGCGATTGTAGAGACAGGTGCCACCATTATGGTTCCACTTTTTATCAATCAGGGTGATGTAATTCGGGTTGATACACGCGACAGATCTTATTACGAACGGGTTAAAAAATAAGCCGTTTAAATCAGATCATAACAAAGGCCGGAAAATTCCGGCCTTTGTTATGAATAAAATAATTGATAACAGCTTAGATAATCAACATCGCATCACCATAGGTTCCAAAACGATATTTTTCCTTCATGGCTATCTTATAGGCATTCATAAGTTTATCATAACCGGCAAAGGCCGCAACCATCATCAGCAAGGTGGAAAGCGGGAGGTGGAAATTTGAAATCATACTGTCGGCAACAGAAAACTCGTAAGGGGGAAAAATGAATTTATTGGTCCATCCTTCATACGGTTTCAACATACCATTTGTGGATACAGAACTTTCCAGAGTGCGCATAACCGTAGTGCCTACGGCACAGATATGTTGCTTTGTGAGTTTGGCATTATTCACGATTTCAACGGCCTCATCCCTGATCCAAATCTGTTCAGAATCCATCTTGTGCTTCGTAAGATCCTCAACATCAACACTTCTAAAATTACCTAAGCCAACGTGTAAAGTGATATCGGCAAAATTCACCCCCTTTATCTCCAGCCTTTTCAAAAGTTCACGACTAAAGTGCAACCCTGCAGTAGGTGCAGCCACTGCACCTTCGTGCTTAGCGTAAACAGTCTGATAACGCAGCGCATCGTCCTCCTCAACAGGCCGATTAATAAATTTGGGAAGTGGTGTTTCACCTAAATTGTAAAGCGTATCTTTAAATTCCTCGTAGGTCCCATCAAATAGAAAACGTAAGGTACGTCCGCGTGAGGTCGTGTTATCAATAACTTCAGCCACCAGCAAATCATCGTCCCCAAAATATAATTTATTCCCAATCCTGATTTTACGTGCAGGATCAACCAAAACATCCCAAAGACGCTGTTCCCGATTTAACTCCCTAAGTAAAAAAACCTCAATCTGAGCCCCCGTTTTCTCCTTATTGCCGTATAATCGTGCCGGAAATACCTTGGTGTTATTGAACACCATAATATCGTTATTACCGAAATAGTCAACTACATCCTTAAATATTTTATGCTCGATTTCACCTGTATTTCGGTTTAAAACCATTAATCGCGATTCATCTCGGTTTTGGGTCGGATGGAGAGCAATAAGCTCATCCGGTAAATTGTACTTAAATTTTGAAAGCTTCATGGAAGATGACTATTTATGCTGATATTAATATATGTTATTGATAAACTATAGCTTATAAATAACTTTTGACTATGTCCTTAAAAAATCTGCGAGATCAATAGCTTGATTCAGATTGAAATCTCCAACTCTGGTGCGACGTAATCCTGTGAGATAAGCTCCACTGCTGAGTGCCTCACCGATGTCGCGTGCAAGTGCTCTGATATAGGTACCTTTCCCACAAACTATTCTAAGCTTTACCTCAGGCAGATCGAAGCTTAGTATTTCTATTTCTTTAATTTCAAGCACCTTAGATTTAATTTCAACGGCTATTCCCTTCCTCGCATATTCATATGCCCGTTTCCCATTAATTTTAACAGCCGAATAATCTGGTGGAACTTGCATGATTGTTCCTAAAAATCTCTGCAATACCTTGGTTAAAAGCTCCTTCGATATATGATCGGTGCTATAATGCCCGTTTTCAGCACTTTCAAGATCAAATGAGGGTGTAGTAGCACCAAATTTTAATGTCGCGACATACTCTTTTTCATCAGCCTGAAGCATTTCAATTTTTGAAGTTGCTTTACCTGTGCACAAAATTAATATTCCGGTTGCCTTTGGGTCAAGGGTACCAGCATGACCAACCTTTAATTTCTTAATATTTAGCTTTTTGCAGATATTATAGCGGACTTTGTGTACGAGATCAAACGAAGTCCAGTCAAGTGGTTTATCAAAAACCAGTATTTCACCCTCTTGAAAATCTAACACTTGAATTTCTAATTGCCTCATTTATAACCAAGACTTTATTTTTCTGACCCTGGTTTTTTCATGATTGCATAAATCTCAAAAACAAAACCGATCATCACGACTACCGGAGCAAGAACAATTCTTTGAAAACCAAATATCTCCTTGTTAAATACATTGGGGTCAGCACTTCCGCCCCCAACCATCAAAACAAATCCTGCAATGATTATCAGAACCCCGATCGCTAAAAGCCGGAGATTCTCCTTACCCAGAGCAAACCTTTGCTCTTCTTTATTTTCGGTATTTGTAGCCATTTAAAAAAATTATTTCTAATCCACGAAGATAGTTCAATAAAAGAGCTGATCAAACTTCATTCTTAAAAATTTATTTACTGCTAAGTAGGTAGATATCAGGGTTATAAAAATTCCCATTAAAAATATACCCCCTCCGAGTAGTGCAAGAGAAGTCGGATTTTGGAAATCTATGAATGATTTTAACTCATTCTGATACGAAAAAAATAGAGCCAGAAACATAGAACAGGCAATCAAGCCTCCATATACACCATGCAAGGCACTTTTAAAAATAAACGGCCGTCGGATAAACGATCTCGTCGCTCCTACAAGTTGCATCGTATTGATTAAAAATCGTTTGGAATAAATAGACAATCGGATGGTATTGTTAATCAGCGCAGCGAAGATAATAAACATCAGAAAACTAAGCGCCAACAAGATTATACTTATTTTTTTCACATTCGAATTCAACTGCTTTACCAGATTACGTTGGTAGTAAACCTCCTGTATCTCAGGATGGCTAAGCAGCTTTTTCTCAAGCCTGAGGAGGCTGTCCGGATTAGCGTAGGCGGCATAAACTGTTACGTCAATTGAAGATAAAAGGGGATTAAATCCAAGAAAGTCAACAAAATCTTCCCCAAGTTCCTTTTTAATTTCAGCCGCTGCACTCTCTTTATCAATGAACTTAGTCGACTTAATGTAATCAGTTGCTTCAAGTGTCTTCTGAAGCTTCATCACATCAACCTCTTTGGCCCCATCTTTTAAAATCAGCGTCACTCCAATGTTTTCCTTCATGAAATCGGAGAGTCTTTGCGCATTGATCAGTAGAAGTCCCAATAATCCAAAGAGGAAAAGGATCATAGAAATACTGAGCGTTGTCGTAAAGTATGAGCCGAATAAACTAGCCTTCAGTTTTTGCGGTTTACTATTTGCCATTATAAATATCGTTTGTAAAACACTTCAATTTATTTCTTCTCGTTAAGGAAAAACTTTTTTATAAAAAGGCCTGCCACGAGCAGAAGGAGGAAAATCGAACTCCATACCGAAATTTTTTGCCCAGCTAAAAAGGAGTTCGGTTCAAATTTAAAGATGATATCATAATTGCCTTTTCTTAATAACATGCTCCGCAACAAATAATTTGCCTGAAAATGCGGAACGATTTTGCCATCAATATAGGCGTTCCATCCTTTGGGATAATAAATAGCAGAAAAAACAGCAAGCTGATTTCCGTTTCCCTGATAATGGTAGCTCATTTTATTTAACGATTTTTGAGTTAAGGAGATCTTTGCCTCCGAATCGTTATTCAATGCGCCCCCATTGAGCAGACCCTGGAATTGCTTATCAATCACAACTTCCCTCGCAGGATCAATCAATTTCAAAGCAGCGATTTCCTGATCGGCATTTTCAACTATCTTGTATTTGCTGACAAGCCATACGCTTCCCAGGGCATGATTGTTCTGAATCGGAGCAGCTTCGGGACTATATATCAAATATTTAGTATTGAGCATATTCAGCGAGTTGAGTCCAAGAAACAGAGAGTCCATACCTGCTTCCGATTTTATTTTTGGTAGCCGCTGGGAAAGAATAGTCATCTCGTTGCTGATATGTAAATTGATCAACTCCTGGTAGCGCCGCATCTTTGCTCCATGATAACCACCTATGGATTGATGATAATAGGAGGTGCTGGCATCATTAAAGGTGCTGACAGCCATGTTCAATACCCTGTAATCAGTTGATTGATCCTTTAATATTGCAAGGTCAGCAACAGTGGCTTTGTAAGGATTTTTTGCTTCCCGATCTGAAACAAAAAGACCGTCATTCAGGTATCGTTTATCAACTCCCCACATATCCACCAAAATCAAAGCCCCCAAAACTACCAGGGCTGTGTTGACTTTCAATTTTTCTTCCACAAACGCCCATATCACACCTGCTCCCAGCAAAATAAAAATTGCAGACCTGAGCGCATCGAATCGCATAAGGGATTCCCTGTCCGCAATAAGACTACTTTGGAGCCAATCAGGGAACTGACTATCTGCAGACGAAACGAAGGAGCCGGCGATTCCGGGAAGAAGGGCAAAAATAAGGGCGATTCCGGCAGTTAATCCAACACTCCACGCCAACGGCTTCAGCCAGGTCTTGCGGTCAATCTCGCGGTCCAAAATCTTTTGCAGGGTAAGAAAGCCAAGGAGTGGAAAAGTAAAACCAGCGATGACCAGAATCATTGTCACTGTCCTGAATTTGTTATACCCGGGGAAATAGTCCAGAAACAAGTTGGTCAGAGGCATAAAGTTATGTCCCCAAGCCAGTACAATAGACAGGATAGTAGCAATCACAATCCAGATTCGGATGGGCCCTTTCAGAAGAAACAGTCCCAGAACAAAAAGGAAACAGACAATTGCGCCAAAATAGACGGGTCCCGAAGTTCCCGGCTGCGATCCCCAATATCCCGGAAGTTGTTTAACAACTGAACCTGCATTTGGAACGTTGTTACTCTTCAACACTTTCCCGGTTTCAGAGTCTTCTGAGAATCCTACCGTTGAAGACCCACCGTTGAAATTCGGAATTAATACGGTTAAAGTTTCACCAATTCCGTAACTCCATCCGGTTGCGTAATCGCGATCAAGACCCGTGGTTTTGTTCTCTTTGTCGCTCGTCAGATCAGATTTTCCCCTCATCGAATACTTCCCGTATTCCCAGGTTGTCCAGAGCTTATTGGTATTTGCAGCCACCGCAAGAAGCGCGAAGGCGAAAATAACCACCAGTTTTATCAGTAATGGACGAATCTCTACCTTCCCCCGGATTATAGTAATCAACTCAGTAATCCCCATAATCAATAAAATCAGGAAAGTATAGTAGGTAATCTGAGGATGGTTGGTATAAATTTCAAGTGCCAGGAAGATGGAAAAAATTGCACTTCCGATCCACTTTTCCTTTTTTAGTGCATAGTAAAAACCTGCAATTGCAGGAGCCATATACCCAATTGCAATGGCCTTCGAGGCATGCCCGGCTGCTATAATGATAAAATTATATGAACCAAAACCAAAAGAAAGTGCCCCCACAATAGCCAGCCATGGACTTACCCCAAATAGCAGTAACGCAATGTAAAAACCGATCAGATAGAGGAATACAAAATTAACAGGTCTCCAGCCATAGAGATTTGTAAAGGTAAAGACTGAAGTGATAACTGTTGTGGTGGGAAGACCTATCAGATAGGAAGGCATTCCTCCGAACATTGAATTAGACCACAATGCAAGGTCGTCACTTTTCTTATTGTAGTCGACAATTTCCTTTGACATCCCGATATAGGTCTGAGAATCGTGCTGACTCAACTGTTTGTTCTCCAAAACAGGTGAAAAATAAATAATTGGCAATAAAAGGAAAAGAATTATTGCAGTAATATGAGGTACACTCTTCTTCCACGAAAACTTCATCATGACGGTATCTTTTACAGTTTAATTACAAAAGTACTTTTTTTTGAACGATGGGGTATTGTCATCTAACCTGATAACATAAATTTACCGCATCCTTCCGGATTAAACACATAGTTTTATCCTAAATTTATGCCTAATTGGTTTTGATCTCAACGCTGCAAGCTGGTAAACCCTCGCCACCTGCAATAAGTCTGATGGTTCCCGGCTTTTCACCCGACTGAACAACCACCAGGCATTTCCCGTGAAAAGCCTTACGCTCAGGAGCCTTAAAAGACTCATGGCTGACAGGGTTTCCATTATCAACACCAACAACCCTTCCGGAACCTTCCACCTGAAATTTTATCAGGTTTTCTGCGTTTGGAACAATAACACCGTTTGCATCAACCAGGTCAACTGTCACAAAAGAGAGGTCATTCCCATCAGCTTTTATCTCTGACCGATCGGGTGTAACCACTAAGCGGATTGGTGTACCGGCAGTTTTCACCTCCTGAACCAGTATTTGTTTACCTCCGGTTCGGGAGACAGCTCTTAAAACCCCTGGAGTAAATGGAATACGCCACATCACATGCAAATCGTCACCCATTTTCTTCTTAATACCTAAAGACTTATCATTCAAATATAACTCAACTTCCTCTGCATTGGAGTAAGCCCAAATATCTACAGTTTGACCTATTTTCCAGTTCCAGTGAGGGAAAATATGAAGCACATCCTTTTTTGTCCATTCACTCTGATACATATAGTAAACATCCTTTGGAAAACCGGCCAGGTCAATAATTCCGAAGTAGGAGCTCCGTGCCGGCCAGGTATAAGGAGTTGGTTCACCCAGGTAATCAAAACCTGTCCAAATGAATTGTCCGGACAGAAAATTGTATTTTTTGATTACTTTCCATGTTTCTTCATGAGTTGAACCCCATGGGGCCGAAACATTGTCATAGGAAGAACAGGTTAAATCTTTATTCCCCGAAGGAGAGGAGATATTCCAGCGGGTTGGCCATCGCCTCACAGAATCGGAAGGCATATCGTACACACCGCGGGTCATGAGCGCCGATACTGTTTCAGTTCCAAGGAATTTTTTTCCGGGAAATATTTGCTGGAAATCCTTGAATTCATTCTGATCATAATTAAAACCTATCAGATCAAGGGCCCCTGAACGAATAATGAAGTTACCTGGTCTCGGATCATTGCACGCCGAAGTGATAGGGCGGGTCGGATCAATTTCGCGAACTAAACCAACAAGTTCCTTTGCAATTGAAATTCCTGTACTGTCTCCCTGTTCAGGAATTTCATTCCCAATACTCCAAGCGAACACACTTGGATGGTTACGATCGCGCAGAATCAAATCCTGCAGATCTCTTTTGTGCATGGCGTCCCAAACGGTGCTGTAATCGAATTTAGTTTTCGGTTTTTTCCACATATCAAAGGCCTCATCCAGAATAAGAAAACCCATCTGATCGGCAAGATCAAGCAATTCGGGGGCAGGAGGATTATGTGAGGTCCGGATAGCATTACAACCCATCCCTTTCAGGATTTCAAGCTGGCGCTCGAGTGCCCGTTTATTGATCGCCGAGCCTAAGCAACCCAAATCATGATGGTTACATACTCCATTAATTTTCAGGTTTATGCCATTCAGGAAGAATCCTTTGTCTGCTGAAAACTCCAGGTTGCGGAGTCCAAACCGGGTTGTATAATTATCAACCAGCTCTCCATCCACAAAAACCTGAGACACCGCACTATACAATTTAGGGGCCTCAAGGCTCCACAGTACCGGGCTTTTAAGGATGAAATCGAATGAGGTACTAAAAACTGAATCTTTTACCCCATTACTTTCCATTTTGCCTGTTGCGACCTCACGCCCCGAAGGGTCAAGAATGACAGTTTTCAGCCTCAGCTTTTGACCCCCCTTCAGATTGTTTTTTATCCGGGTGACAATCTTCACTTTTGCCTGTTTCTCAGTAATTTCAGGTGTTGTTACAAAGGTTCCCCAATGTTCAATATGTGTATTTCCGGTCGTTACCAGCCACACGTTTCTGAAAATACCCGATCCGGAATACCATCGTGAATTTGGCTGGGATGAATTATCAACCTTTACTGCGATAACATTTACTTTATCGCCTGCCACCAGGAATGGCGTAATATCATACCTGAAAGAACTATATCCATAGAAGCGTTTCCCGACGGAATGTCCATTGATCCAAACTTCACTGTTTTGGTAAACACCATCAAAATCAATGAAAACAGAACCTTTCAAAACTTCGGATGAGATTTTAAATGACTTCCGGTACCAGCCTATCCCACCAGGTAAGGCTCCTCCACCCGGTGTTGCAGGATTTTTCTCACTAAATTCACCTTCAATACTCCAGTCATGAGGCACATTGAGTGTCCGCCAGGCGGAATCATCGAAGGCCATATCCTCAGCCCCTTCAGCACTTCCAAGCCGAAATTTCCAATCTTTTCCAAAGTTCTTGATAATTCTGGCACTTTCGTGGTTGGGAGTGCACTGATTTAATAAAAGAAGAAGCAAGATTCCACAAGAGAAATTCCAAAATAATTTTTTCATTTTTTCAAAATTAGGATGTCTGTTGATTAATTATCTTTCATTAATCTGTTAATCTTTTTGAGCCCGGATTAATACTTTACGAAAGGAGGGATCTTCTCCGGGTTGAAAGAAAAGCACATAACCTTTTGAGACCTGACAATCAAAGCCATAATCACTTAAAATCGCAGTGATTTCATTTAATGCAAAAGGTTGATGATAAGTGCAAACGTTCAGTTTAATTGGATTTCCGGATGCCACCAGATTTTTCATTCCGGCCAGTGCTTTTTGCTCAAACCCTTCAATATCCATTTTTATAAAGTACTTTTCGTTGGCAACCGGTTTTAGCAAACTGTCGATTGAGACGGTTAATTCTCCTTCCAAATCCGACATAAACTTCTCCACAAATATCACCTTCTCTTTCCAGGGAGCAAAGGTCAGTTTCAGGGCATTTACCCATTCGGCTTCACATTCTATTAAATATAAGCGCTTTGCCTTCTCAATAATTGACAGAGCAAAATTACCTTCCGCAACACCTGCATCGATAACGACACTACCGGGTTCAACCTGAAATTCCGGAGTTAGATAGAGGTGAGGCGATTCGCCATCCTGCTCTTTAAAAATACTCCGGATAGCCCAGATGATCTGCGTTTCAGTATATCTTTTGGGAAAATACATCTTCTTCCCTTCGAAAAGCACGTACATGCGCTGATGATCCAAATCGGTAAACACTTCCGGAAGAAAGGTATCATATTTTTCTGTCCAAAAGAAAGGAAAGGAGGCGTATTTGTGAGTTTTTAAATATTTAAGTCCTTCGAGAATTTCAGGGTCAAGAGTGCTGGGATCAATGCCTTTAAAATGGTTCAAAACCGCCATCCGTCTAGCTTTCAGACTTTTTGATTCAAGCATAAACCGCACAAAAACCAAGGCTCTGTATGGTACTATTTTCTGCCAGGTTCGATGTAATATATTCATTTTTAACAATTTGTTTTTAAATCAATTCTGAGCCCACAACCGGCTATTTATCACTTTCGGCGTTTTTAAATGTCTTAACTATATTATTAACGGTTATTTTATTCCTGAGAATTGCCAAGATTTCGAGGAATCCGGCTAATTTAAATATTACAGAGATCCCCCCGGCAACCAAAGAATAAACAACCATTTGAATCACCAATAATGGGAAAGCCCTCAAAGGGAGAACTGCACCTATTCCAAATATGAGAATGGCCGGAATACTCAGGAGGAAAATCAGGGGAAAAAAATCTTTGCATTGTGCCGTAATCGAATAGTTTATTAACCGCTTGGAATACAATGCATTTATGAAGAATCCAATCCAGTAAAAAACTACAATTCCGGCCACTAAAACTTTTAGCCCATAAATAATTCCTAAAATTAGAAGTGGCGTAAAAATGATATACTTGATAATCTCAGTTTTAAGAAACAAATCTGAACGCCCCTT
>TBL_comb47_HYPODRAFT_10004233_pt1 | contig 16574 bp, 12 predicted proteins | sample TroBogypolimnion_40_FD_10682 | JGI IMG/M metagenome (IMG submission 10682)
CTATCGGGACGTGGCCACCGGCGACGAGCTGTCGGTCACCGACCCGTTCGTGGAGGCGCTCACCCACGACTCGATCGTGGTCCAGATCAACCGCCTCAAGAACCGCCGGCGGACCGAGCTGGAGCGGTTGCTGGAGGTGTTCGACCAGGGCCTGGCGTCCCGTTCGGATCCGCACCTGCTGGACATCCTGGAAGAGAATTTCCCGGAACACCACCGGGAGGTGCTGCGCCGGCTGCTGAGGGCCGGTGCCGAGCAGGACGTCCGGGACAAGATGGACGTGGAGGACGACATGCTGGCCGCCTTCCAGGACCAGGCGCGGGAGTCCGCGGATCTGCGCCAGGCCCTGGTCGAGAAGGACCAGGTGATCGAGGGGAAGGACCAGGTGATCGGGGAGAAGGACCACGTGATCCAGGAGAAGGACCACGTGATCCAGGAGAAGGACCAGGCACTCCAGGAGAAGGACCAGGTGATCGAGGTGAACGCCCAGGTCCTCGAGGAGAAGGACCGCCTGATTGCCGAGCTGAAAAGGCGCCTTTCCCGCTCCTGAATCGGGATGTTTCCAGAGCGGCCTATTCGTCCGGCAAGAGGGCCGGCCAGTCCGGGGGCGGTTCGCACAGTCCCAGCATCCAGTCGCACCGGCCTTCGGTATGGTTCCAGTTCTCGTATTGCTCGGGCAGCTTGCGCCGGAACCCCGACAGATTGCTGTGCTCGAAGTTGATGCGCACCTCGCCCACTTCGGTGTGGACTTCCATGATCAACTCCACCAGGTTGCGCAGATCCCGGCGCCGGCGGGTGTCGTGGTACAGGATCCAGCCGTCCACCGCCAGCATGGGGTAGGCGGCCCGGGCGAAGGCGTCCCGCTCCTCCTCCACCCCGTCCACGAAGATGAAGTCGAAAGTCCGCCCGGCCAGGGCCTCCGCCCAGCCGGCGTAGGGGCGGAAGTCGCAGGCGCCCGGGGGCAGGCCGAGCAGCGCCAGGTTCCTGCGGGTGCGCTCGATCCACATGGGGTCGGTCTCCAGCGAGACCAGGGTGGCGCCGGGGGCCAGCGCCTGGCTCAGGATCTGGGTCGATCCGCCGCAGCCGAACTCCAGGATGGAGCGGGAGGCGCGCCCGAAGGCTTCCAGCACCTTGGCGTCCGCGTTGGAGAGGTCACCGATGTACTTCACACGTCACCTCGCGCTCAACGGAATTTCCCGGGCAGGTAGAGCGCCGGCCCCGGCAGGCCCAGGGCCGCGGCCAGGCCCCGGAGGTCCTGGGCGATCTCCTCGGCCCGGTTGAAGGAGCCGACGATGCAGGCCGCCCCGGTGCGGAGCCCGGCCTCGGGGGTCAGGACCGGCAGGCCTTCCACCCGGGTGCCCGCCAGGCGCGGGTCCTGGTCGGTGAAGCCGAGCAGCTCGATTCCGGTGAGCCGCACCGCGGTGGCCGCCCGGCGCCCCGGGACGCCGGCGCCGCAGACCACCGCGGTGCGGTGGCCGTCGGCCCGCGCCTGCATCGCCAGCTGGGCGAAGTCGGCCAGGAAGTCCATCCGGTGGGCGTCCTCGTCCAGGGTCTGGAGGATCCCCCCCAGCGCGCCGATACCGAACCGGCCGGCGTCCAGGTCCTCGCGCAGCAGGCGGTTCCACAGCATCTGGTGATGGCGGGCGTGCAGGTCCACGTCGCCGGTGGCGCTGTTGGCGTCCTTGCCCGCCGCCGAGCCGGGGCGGAAATGGTAGTTGACCAGGGATTCGCGCACCAGCACGGCCTCGAACCGGCGGTAGTAGCGCAGCAGGAACTCCCAGTCCTCCAGCGCGTCCAGCGACTCGTCGTACGGGCCCAGCTCCTCGTGCACCGCCCGCTCGTAGAGGAAGCTGAGGTTGGGCGTGCGGTTCTCGCGCAGGAAGTCGGTCAGCTTGAGCTCGCGCAGATCGCTGTTCAGGGAGTGCCGCGAAACCTCCACGATCCGGCCGTCCTCGATGCGCTCGTGGATGGCGGTGGCGTAGCTGGCCGCGGCCCGGAACAGGGGGTTGGGCCGGGCCGCCAGGGCCGCGGTGGTGCGGGCCAGGAAGGCCGGCTCCCAGGTGTCGTCGTCGTCGTGAAAGACCAGGTAGCGCGAGTCCGAAGCCCGGATGCCGGCGTTGTTGGCGGCGGTCCGGCCCAGCCCCCGGGGGTGGTCCACCCGCAGCACCGGATGGCGCAGCGCCTGGACGGCGGGGGCGATGGCCCGCGCCACCTCGGCGGGATCGGTGCCGTCGTTCACCACCACCCACTGGAAGTCCTGGCAGGTCTGCCGGGCCACGCTCGCCGCGGCCCGGGCCAGGAGCAGCGGCCTGCCGGCGGTGCGGGTGATGACGGCGGTGGTGGGCATCGCTGGCCTCCGGTCGTGGGAATGCTGGCTTCCATTCTAAGCCGTAGCTCGGAAATACTTGTGGACGGGAAAAAGCTGCTCAAGGTCGAGGCCGAAGTCTGAAGGAACGAGTCATGCTGGGAAACGCGAGGGGACCCCGATGAGCCTGGAGACGATCCAACAGCGGCTGCTGCACCTGGAGGCCCTGGGCGGCCGGGCGGAACTGGACGCGATCGAGCTGGTCCTGGCCGAGCGGATCCGCCAGGTGGACGGGGAAGGCTGGACCCCGGCCCACGACGACGCCGAGGGCCGGGAAGGCCAGCTGGCCGCCGCCGGGGCCAGCTACGCCCTGGCCGTGCACCAGAAGGCCCTGGTCCACGCCCGCACCGGGAGCCTGGACGTGAAGCCCAGCGCGGCCCACGCCCGCTGGCCGTTCAGCCCCCTGGCCTGGCGGCCGGCCGGGATGCGGCGGATGACGGTCAAGGGCGCGGCCCTGATCCTGGCGGAACTGGCCAGGCAGGTCCGGGCCGGATTGGAGTGACCTACGCGCCGGCGGCCTTGAAGGCCGCGGCGACGATCTCCCGGGCCTCCTGCTTCAGGGCGTCCAGATGGGCCTGGCCCTTGAAGCTCTCCGCGTAGATCTTGTAGACGTCCTCGGTCCCCGAAGGCCGGGCGGCGAACCAGCCGTTCTCGGTGATGACCTTCAGTCCGCCGATGCTCGCGCCGTTGCCCGGAGCCTTGGTCAGCTTCGAGAGGATGGGTTCCCCGGCGAGGGTGGATGCGCTGACCTGCTCGGGCGACAGCCGGGCGAGGATCCTGCGCTGGGCGGCGTTGGCGGGGGCGTCGATGCGCTCGTAGCAGGGCGCGCCGAACCGGGCGGTGAGCTCCCGGTAGTGCTCGCCGGGATCCCTGCCGGTGGCGGCGGTGATCTCGGCGGCCAGCAGGCTGAGGATGATGCCGTCCTTGTCGGTGGTCCACACGGTGCCGTCCTTGCGCAGGAAGGAGGCCCCGGCGCTCTCCTCGCCGCCGAACCCGAAGCTGCCGTCCACCAGGCCCGGCACGAACCACTTGAAGCCCACCGGCACTTCGGCCACCCGGCGGCCGATCGCCGCGCCCACCCGGTCGATCATGGAGCTGCTCACCAGGGTCTTGCCGATGGCGGCGTCTCCGCGCCAGCCGGTGCGGGTCTGGAACAGGTACTGGATGGCCACGGCCAGGTAGTGGTTCGGGTTCATCAGCCCGGCGCTGGGGCAGACGATGCCGTGCCGGTCGAAGTCGGGGTCGTTGCCGAAGGCGATGTCGTAGCTGTCCTTCAGCGCGACCAGTCCGGCCATGGCCTGGGGCGAGGAGCAGTCCATGCGGATCTTGCCGTCCCGGTCCACGCACATGAAGCTGAAGGTCGGGTCGTAGTGGCCGTTGAGCAGCTGGAGGTCCAGCCCGTAGCGCTCGGCGATGGGCTCCCAGTAGCCGAGCCCGGAGCCGCCCAGGGCGTCCGCCCCCAGCCGCAGGCCGGCCCGGCGGATGGCCTCCAGGTCGACGACGTTGCCCAGGTCCTCCACGTAGGGGGTGATGAAGTCGTACGGGTGGATCTGGGCGGCCTTGCGGGCGCGGCCGTAGGGCATGCGCCGCACGGCGCGGTTGCCGTCCTCCAGGTAGGCGTTGGCCTGGGCCGCCACCCATCCGGTGATGTCGGTGTCGGCGGGGCCGCCGTCGGGCGGGTTGTACTTGATGCCGCCGTTGTGCGGCGGGTTGTGGGACGGGGTGATGACCAGGCCGTCCGCCAGGCCCGAGGTGCGGCCCCGGTTCCAGGCCAGGATCGCGTGGGAGACCGAAGGGGTGGGGGTGAAGACGCCGTCCGGGGCCACCATGGTCTCGACCCCGTTGGCCGCCAGCACCTCCAGCGCGGTGATCTGGGCGGGCTCGGACAGGGCGTGGGTGTCCTTGCCCAGGTAGAGCGGCCCGTTGATCCCGGCCCGGCTGCGGTAGGCGCAGATCGCCTGGACGATGGCCAGGATGTGGTCCTCGTTGAAGGAGCCGTCGGTGGAGGCGCCCCGGTGCCCGGAGGTGCCGAAGCTGACCTGGCAGCGGGGATCGGCGGGATCGGGCTTGACCGTGTAGTAGGCGGCGACCAGGGCTGGAATGTCGGCCAGGATGGACTTCGGAGCAGGCTTGCCGGCCAGTGGATGCATCGCGGACCTCCCAGGTTCAATAGGGTCGTTGACCGATCATACCCGTGGTTTCATTGCTTTCGCGCTCCAACCGCAGGTCCAGCCCCAGCCTCCGGGCCGCGGCGTACAGGGCTGGCCGCGCCAGCCCCAGCTCCATGGCGGCCCCGGCCACCCGGAACCGGTGCCGGCGCAGGGTCTCCAGCAGCAGGCCGCGCTGGAAGGCGCGGGTGGCGTCCGCCCAGGTCCGCCCGGGTTCCGGCGGGCGCTCCAGTTCCGGGAAGTGGCGTGCCTCCAGGGGACCCTGGCCGCACCGGAGCAGGGCCCGCTCGATGGCGTGCAGCAGCTCCCGGAAGTTCCCCGGCCAGCCGCGCCGGGCCAGGGCCTCGGGTAGGCCGGCCTGGAGCGCCGGCGGCGGCTGCCCGGTCTCCAGGGCCACCCGGGCCGCCAGGCGCGGGACCAGGAAGGGGAACTCGTGCCGCCGCTGGTCCAGGGCGGGCAGGCTGAGCACCGAGCCCTGCAGCCGGAACAGCAGGTCCTGGCGGAACGTCCCGGCGGCGGCGAGCGCCTCCAGGGGCCGGTGGCTGGCCGCCAGGAAGCGCACGTCCACCTGCCGGGCGCGCTCGGCGCCCACCCGCTTCACTTCGCGCTCCTGCAGGACCCGCAGCAGGAGCGACTGCAGGCGCGGGGAGAGATCGGCCACCTCGTCCAGGAACAGGGTGCCGCCCTCGGCGCATTCCACCGCGCCCTTGCGGTCCCTCAGCGCCCCGGTGTAGGCGCCCTTGACGTGCCCGAACAGCTCCGATTCCATGAGCGACTCGGCGAAGGCGGAACAGTTCACCGGGACCAGCGGGCCGGACCGCCCGGACAGCCGGTGCAGCTCCCGGGCCGCCAGTTCCTTGCCGCTGCCCGATGGCCCCGCCAGCAGGATGGAGAGCCGGGACCGGGCGACCCGGGCCAGCTCCTGCAGCACCGAAGCCATGGGCTCGCTGCCGTCGGTGAGGATTCCGGAGGGGGGCGGGGGGAGGGTCACCCGCCCACGGTGCCCGCTCCGCCCTTGCGCTTCAAGGGAAAAAAACCTACCTGGCGTCCATGTAGGGCCGGGAGATGACCTTCTGAGTGGCGATGGTCATGCTGTACATGCCGTAGAAGTCCACCGCCCGGGTGTAGTTGAGGGTGACGGTGCAGGTTCCGGCCGACTTGGTGCCGGCGGTGGCGAGGGTCATGGCCCCTTCGCCCAGGGCCTCGGGGATGTCCAACTCCTGGGCCTTGCCCCGCAGCTTGGCCACCAGGGCGGGCACCGGGTAGAGCCCCGCCTCGCCCGCCACGTCGGCGGCGGCGTCGGCCAGGCCGCTGTTGCTGTAGAAGACCGGCACCACTTTCAGGGCGGCGGCGACGGCCGCGATGAGGACCAGAAGGCTGAGGACGCATCCGATCTTGCCTTCGCCGCGCGCGTTGCGATGGGTTGAGCCCATGGGGTGCCTTTCGTGGGAGCTAGGGTTTGAGGTCTTCCAGGGCCTGCCGGGCCAGGGGGGCCAGGAGCGGGCCGTCCGGGCCGAACAGCGTGGCCTGGGGGTATTTCAAGGCCTGGTTGAAGGATTGCAAGGTTTCGGAAAGATAGACGTTGCCCATGTGCAGCAGGCATACCCCGGTGTAGTAGTCCAGGGTGCCCTGGCTGACGCCCTGGACGCTGGCCATGCGGGCGTCCCGGAGGATCTCCAGGGCCTTGTCGTATTCCTTGAAATGAATCAAGGCCAGGGCCTGCTGGAGCCGGAGCAGCCCGGCATCGTCGCCGGTGGCGCCCAGGTAGCGCAGGCGCAGATCGGACAGGACGAAGGGGTAGCAGAGGTCGGCGGCGTTCACCGGCAGTTCCAGCGCCTGGGGGGTCACGGCCAGGGTGGCGGGGGCCTCGCCCTGGCTGACCGTCACCTTGCCCCCCTTGGCCTCCAGCAGGGCCTTGCGGAACTCGGCGACGGTGGCCACGGGCTTGCCGTTCACCTGCTGGATGGACCGGCCGGGCTTCACCCCCGCCTTCTGGGCGGCGGCGTCGGCCTGCAGGACCCAGGGGCCGTCCGGGGCGAGGTCGAGCAGGGTGAGCCCGGCCCAGGGTTCCACCAGGACGGTGGGGGTCTCGATCCGGCTCACCAGCTGGCCGAGCGGATCGCTCTCCAGCGGCTTGACCATCAGGCGCTCCTCCTCGCCGGTGAGGGTGGCCAGGACCAGCTCCACCTGGTGGATGGGGTGGCCGGGGACCGGCTTGGCCCGGAGCACCAGCTCCGATTCGTGGGAAGCCTGGATCCGGGCGAGGCAGGCCTGGGGCGTCTCGCCCTTGGCGGCGGGGAGGAAGGCCACCTGGGTGAGCCGGGCGCCCAGGGCGGCCAGCAGGTTGGTGATCCGCTCCCGGCCGGCGAACTCCTCCTCGCCTTCGAAGCCGGCATAGGTGAGGCGCGGCAGGGGCCGGACCGACAGGGTGGTGGACTTGCCTTCGGCCAGGTCGACCCGCTGGGAGAAGGCGCCCTGGCGGAACCGCACCTGGAGCTCGTAGGCCTGGGCGCAGACCTCCAGGTCCTTCACCGGGACCGGGCCGTAGCTCTTGCCGGAAAGGAACAGCTCGCCGCCGGGGGTGGCGCTCAGCACGCTCAGGGTGCTGCGGGAGGGCAGCAGCTGCACCGGCTCCAGATCGTGGTCCGCGAACGGGGTGGTGAGGGCCTCGCCCAGCTCCAGCAGCTTGGGCTGGTAGCAGGGGCTCCTGAGCTCCAGGGTGTGCTTGCCGGCGCCCAGGCCGGTGAGCACGAACCCGGCCGAGATCTGCTCCGGGCGCACCCCGAGCTTGGCCGCGTACGGGGCCAGTTCGGGCGGCGCCTGGCCCTGGGTGGACCCCGCGGGCTTGCCGTCCAGCAGGACCTCGGCGCCCACCGGCGTGGTGAACAGGGTGATGACCGAGGAGGTCCGCGCCAGCTTCAGCTCCACCGCCTTGGTCTCCTTGAGGGCCAGGTCCAGGCGCAGTTCCTGGGGCGCGTAGCCGGGCCTCGTGTAGCTGAAGACGTGGGGGCCCGGCGCCAGGTAGCGGGCGGCGGGCAGGGCCGGCCTCGGCTTGCCGTCCAGCGTGAGGACCCCGCCTTCGGGCTCCAGGGCGAGCTTCACCCGGCCGAACTTCCCGGCGCGCAGCGCGTCGAAGGCGTTCTGGAGCCGGGTGTTGGTGATGTTCCGGTCGATCTCGAAATCGGGGTTGAGGCTCAGGGCGGCGTCCAGGTAGCGGGGGGCCCGCTCCCGCTTGGCGGGAAGCCGGTCGTCCAGGATGGCGATCCAGTTGTAGGTCTCGCAGAGCAGCTGGACCCAGGCGGGGTCGAGCTGCTGGGCGCCGGGTTCCAGGGCGGCGAGGATCGAACCGAACTTGGCGGCGGCGGCCTCCCGGTCGCCCTGGGTCGCCCACGCGGCCTTGGCCTGCAGGAAGGTGTCCTTGAGCCCAGGATCCTGGGCCCGCAGCGATCCGGGCACCCCCAGGAGGGCGGCGAGCAGTATGGGGAGGAGGCGCGGTTTGGGCATGGTTAGTCGAGCCTGATCAGCAGGTCGTTGGAACGGTCGGCCAGGATGAGCGCCCCTTGGCGGTCCATGGCGATGGCCCGGAATTTTCCGGAAAGGCCCAGGGTCTTGAATGAGGCCGAGCGCAGCAGAGCGCCGTCCGGCCCCCAGATCGCGACCCCCTCGAAGTCGCCGTCCACCAGCGCCGCCACGTGGCCCAGGGGGTCCGAGGCGAGGGCGACCACGTACTTGAACGGGGCCGGCAGGTCCTTGCCGTACGGCACGGTGATCCTGGTCTGGCCCTGGGCGTCGAGGAACAGGAGGGTCCGGTTCGCGTCCGAAGCCGCCACCACGCCGCCCGTGGGCAGGCCGGCGAGGGCCGCGGCTCCGGGCAGCGGGATGGACCGGGACGGCCCTTCGGGCGGCAGGACCTCGATGCCCGGCGCCTTGGCGTCGCTCACCCAGAGATTGCCCCAGCCGTCCAGGGCGGCGCCGGTGGGGGACTGGAAGGCCTGGGGCTGGAGCGCGCCGTCCTTGAACACCCCCGTCCGGGTGACCAGCCAGACCTGTCCGGAGCCGGTGGCGAGCATGGCCTTGGCGCCCTTGACCGCGGGCCCGGCCGGGGTGAGCTGCCCGTCCTTCAGCCGCGAGGCCTGGTCCAGGTCATCCTGGTAGAGATAGCATTCGCCGCCGGGTCCGGTGGCCAGCAGGGTCGGGGTCTTGAGCCACTTCTGCCGGCCATCGGGCCAGGGGCCGAGGGAGCGCAGGGCGGGCTTCTGGATCCGCTGCTTGACCCGCACCTTGATCCGCCACTCGGCCTGCAGGCTTTCCTCGGATTGGGGGAACCGGTTCCGGAGCGACTGCAGCATGCGCAGGCAGCCGGTGGTGTCGCCCATGAGGTCCAGGGTCTCGGCCGCCTCGAGCTGGGACTGCCGGGCCACGCTGGAGGCGGGATCCAGCCGGACCGCCTCGATGTAGCTCTGCAGCGCCCGGCCCCACTGGGCCAGCAGGCGGAAAGCGCGGCCCAGTTCGAACCGCGCCTGCTGCACGCAGGGATGGTCGGGGAACAGGTCCACCACCCGGTTGAACTCGGCCTGGGACTCCTTGAGGTCCTGGGGGCCGCGGCAGCGGGCCGCGAGGATGCGGCCCCGGAGCAGCATGGCTTCGGCGGCCCAGGGGCTCTTGAGGTGCTCGCTCTTGATCCGTTCCAGCAGGGGCAGGGCGGCCTCGGGCTTCTTCTCCACCTCGGCGTGGTACCGGGCCAGGTTCATGAGCGCCTGGGCGGCGAAGGGCGACTTGGGCGCCTGCTGGACCAGCTGGTTCCAGGTCTCCAGGGCCTCCGGATAGGAACGGATCGCGTAGGCCCGTTCCCCGGACCGGAACAGGCGCTCGGGCAGATCCACATCCTGGGCATGGATGGCCGGGACGATGGCCAGGACCAGGGGGAAACAGCGCATCCCAGCAAGAGACAACGGCATGGAGGCCTCGATCAGGTTGTTTTTTCAGTGTAGGCCAATCACGACTCAAGTGTCTGGATGACCTGCTCCAAAGGGTAGGGCTTGAACAGGATGCTGATCACCCAGGCGCTCTGGGCCAGGTCGCCGATGTCCCGGGACGAGGTGGACACGATGGCGTACCGGCACCGGTTCAGGTTCCACTGCTGCTCCAGCCAGCCGGCGAGGTCGCCTTCCGCGTCCTTGCTTTCGGTCAGCACCAGGTCCACCGGGGCCGCGGCCAGGATCGCCTCGGCCTCCTGGCGGCTGCCGGCCGCCGCCAGCTCCCACCGGGCTTCGGCCGCCAGCGCGCAGGCCAGGCGTTTCCGGAAGAAGGCGCTGGGCTCGAGCACCAGGATGGATCGTACCGGGGCCCGGCGGTTCAGGTCCCCCTCCTCCAGGCCCAGGGCCAGCAGGGCGGTGCGCGCCGCGCTCTTCAGGCCCAGGCCGGTGGCCTTCTGGTAGACCTCCCGGATGGGGTCGATCAGGACCCCGCCCTGGTGGGTGAGGCCGCCGATCTCGCACAGGTGGGCGGTCTCCCGCCATTCCGCCGCGGGGTTCCTGAGCAGGTCCCTGACCAGGGCGGCCAGCTCCCGGGCGATCTCGGGGCGGACGATCAGCTCGGGGTCCTGGAGGGTTTCGCGCAAGGCCAGCAGGCCTTCCACCCGCTTGGGGCCCTTCGCGGGCAGCCGCTGGATCTGCCCCTGGATGTCGGCTTCCTTCTGGGCCAGCAGGCCCAGGCTTTCGCCGCGGCGGCCCAGCTCCTTGACGACCGCGTTCACCCGGTCGTTGCTGTCCCGGTCCCAGGCCTCCTTGGTGCGCATGTCGAACAGGTAGTCGGAGAACCGGTCCTTCAGCCGTTCGTAGGCATTGCGGTCGAAGACGTAGAGGTCCTGGGTGGCGAGCACGGCCCGGAGCCGCTGCCCTTCGCCTTCCCGGTCGTCGCAGCAGCGGTCCAGCAGCTGCAGGAAGGCGGGCAGCTGGTCCAGGGGCAGCGGCCGGTCGAAGGCCGGGAAGGCGACGAGCGCCCCTTCCAGGGCCAGGATCAGCACCTGCGACTGCTTCAGCGAGGCGGCGCGGGCGAGCAGGCCGAGCGCGGAGCTTTCCGTCCCCAGCTGCTTCAGCGCCCGGGCCAGCGCCACCTGGAGGTTGAGCGGCTTGCCGTCGTGGAGCAGCTCCAGCAGGACCGGCTCGCTGCCCGGGTAGCCGATGGCGGCGACGGCTTCCACCGCCTCCACCAGGAGGGCGTCGTGGCCTTCGTCCCGGAGGAACGCCAGCAGCGGCTCGGCGGCCTTGGTGGTCCGGTTCTCCTTGAAGGCCCAGACGGCGAGCCGGATCTGGTCGACGTTGCCGCTCTCGAACATGGCCATCATGGCCGGGAAGCTGGAGGGGAGCTTGCCGAGGTGGTGGATGGCCAGCTGGCCCACCTCGATGATGGAGTCCTGGACGGCCTTCATGAAGAACGGCGTCAGGGCGTCGTCTTCCCGGGTGCCCAGGGCGTTCAGGTACTGCTCGCGCCTGGCCGGGTCGGGATCCGCCAGCAGCTCGTCCAGGATCCCGGCCTCCCCGGCCGGGAGCAGGCGCAGGAAGGCGTGGATGAAGCCGTCGCCCCCGGCCCTGGCGCGCAGGACGGCGGCGAACGGGGCCAGCACCCGGTCCAGCGCGAGCGTCCCCGAGTCCACGGCGAAGGCCAGGGCTTCGGTCACCTGGTCGCACTGGGCCGTCAGCTGGGCGAGGCGCGCCTCGGTGGTCTGGGAGGCCTCGGAGATCATGGCCGAGTAGCGCGCCACCTTGCCCTCGGTGACCAGGACCAGGGCATCCAGGAGGAACGTCTCGAACGCCCCCTGGGCTTCGATGCGCAGGGCCTCCAGGGCGGGCGCGGCGCTGCCGCCTTCGGTGGCGGCGGCCTGGCGCAGGGCGGCCACCGCCTTGCCCGCCCTGGGCTCGAAGACCGCGGCCTGCCGGACCAGCTCCGGCAGGGTGGAGGCCCTCGGCAGGGTGTGCAGCCGGTTGAGCTGGCTCATCAGCGTCTGGTTGTCCAGGAAGTCCCGGCGGGTGCGTTCGGTCAGGTCCAGCAGGTATTCCAGGGCCGGAGGCCAGGGCAGGGAGCCCAGCACCCTCAGGGCCAGGCGCTGGGTGAGCGGGTCCCCGTCCCGGTGGGCGGCGACGAGGGCGGGGACGTCCTGCTCCCGGGCCAGGGCGCCCAGCAGCTTGGCGCCCTGGGCGGCCAGCCGGGGATTGCCCTGGCCCTCCATGAGCCGGCCCAGGTAGTGGGGAAGGGCCTGCTGGGTCTGGAACTGGCCCAGCTCCCGGGCCAGGATCACCTGGTGGTCCTGGTCGGAGCGCAGCCGCTGGAGGCCCTGCAGCGCCTCCAGGCCGTTCCGGGTGCCGATGCAGCCCAGGGCCGCGCAGCCGTCGTCGAAGACCCCCAGGTCCGGCTCCACCAGGAGCCCCTTCATGATCCAGGGGACCCATTCCGGCCAGTCGGACTTGGCGACGCAGGCGAGGATCGCCCGGCGCAGCCCCCGGGGCGACGCGCTCGGCGCGAGCCGGCCGCCCAGCTCCGCCAGGGCCTGCTTCTTCAGTTTCTGCACCGCCTGGGCGAGCCGGACCGGGAACGTCGTATCGCCTTCGGCGTATTCGCCCAGCAGGACGCGGAGGGCGTCCAGGGGCGTGAGGGGGGCTTTGCGGGTCAAGCTGGCCATGTGTTTATTGTTATCGGCCCGGAGCCGGATTTCGGAAAGTTCAGCAATTTTCTTTTCACCGTCCCCCGGGACTGGCTAGGGTTGCTCCATGCCCCGCCCCCCGTTCCCGCCCCCCGGAAGCTCCTGATGGAAAGCCTCCCCGCACTGTGGGCCCGAGCCGTCGCCCCCGCCGCGGGCTTCCGCGCCAGGGCGGCCCTGCGCCCGGGACTCCGGGGGGCGGCCAGGGAGCTGCTCCTGGTCCGGACCCTGCCGGCCCTGGCCGGGCTGGTCCTGGGCTACGCCGCGTTCGCCGAGGGCTACGGGCGGATCACCCGGATGGAAGGCCCGCTCTGGGACCTGGTCTGGGAGCGGCTGCCGGACCAGGTGAATCCCGCCGACCTGAAGGCCGCCCTGCAGGCCCTGCCCGGGCTCCCCGGCTGGGGCCGCGTGCTGCCGTGGCTGGTCCTGCTGGCGCCCCTGGGCGTCCTCAGCGTCTGGCTGCACGATGCCGCCTGGGACCACCTGGCGCTCTGGCTGCTGAAAGGGCTCGGCGGCCGCCGGAGCTTCCGGGTCACCCTGGAGGCCGACGCCGAGGCCCTGAAGGTGGGGGTCGTCGGGGCCCTGGCCGGGCTCCTGAAGTACCTGCCCGGGATCGGCTTCCTGGTGGGGATCCTGCTGTTCCCGGTGGGGGTCTGGTTCTGGGTCATGAGGGGCTACGCCCTGGCCGCGTGGCACCGGTGCCCGGTGTGGAAGGGCGTGCTGGCGACCCTGCTGCATGCCGCCCTCATGGGGATCCTGGTGTTCGGTTCCCTCGCCATGCTGGCGGTGATGGTGCTCCAGGAGCTGAGGCTGGGCTGATCCATTTACCAAAGTTATTAATAATTTGAGCAATACCGGTCAGACTTGGGGCATTCACGGGGAAAGTCATGGAATGTCCACGGTTCAGCGGCGCCCGCGCCGCGATCCTTCTGCTCGCCGCGACCGTTCTGTCCGGACAGGCCACGGCCGGCGCCCCGGCCCGCGCGGTCAAGATCACCCCCGGACCGGGCGCCGTTCCCGCCGCCCAAGAGCGGCGGGTGGCCCTGGTGATCGGGAACGGAGCCTACAAGGATTCCCCCCTGAACAACCCGGTCGCCGACGCCCGGGGCATGGGCGCCGCCCTCCAGCGCTGCGGGTTCTCGGTGGTGAAACTGGAGAACGCCACCCGGGCGGACATGTTCGCCGCCCTGCGCCGGTTCGGGGCCTCGCTCCAGCAGGGGGCGGTGGGCCTGTTCTACTTCGCGGGCCACGGGATGCAGGTCAAGGGGAAGAACTACCTGATTCCGGTGGGGGCGAACATCGCCGCCGAGGACGAGGTGGCCGCCGAAGGCCTGGAGGTGGACCTGGTGCTGGCCAAGATGGAGACCGCCCAGAACCGCCTGAACGTGGTGATCCTGGACGCCTGCCGCAACAATCCCTTCGCCCGGTCCTTCCGCGGCGGTTCCTCGGGCCTGGCCCAGATGGATGCGCCGGCGGGGACCTACCTGGCCTTCGCCACGGCCCCCGGGCGGACCGCCGCCGACGGCAGCGGGGTGAACGGCCTGTACACGAAGCACCTGCTCGCCAATCTCCGCACGCCCGGCCTGAAGCTCGAGGATGTCTTCAAGCGGGTGCGCGCCGGTGTGCTGAAGGATTCGGGCCAGGCCCAGATGCCCTGGGACACCTCGTCCCTCACGGGCGATTTCTATTTCGTGCCGGGCCTCTCGCCGGAAGCCAAGGGGCCGGCGCCGGTGGCCAGCCATGCCCCGACGCTCTACGCCAGGGGCATGGACCGGCTGTTCGGCCGCGGTGTCGCCCTGGATAGCCAGGAAGCGCTGCTGCTCTTCATCGAAGCCGCCGACCAGGGCTCCGCCGAAGCCCAGGCGCAGCTTGGCCGGATGTACGCGCGGGGGATCGGGACCCCCGGCAACCCGGTGAGGGCGCTGGAGCTGTACCGGAAGGCCGCGGACCAGGACAATGCGCTGGGCCTGGACGGCCTGGGGGGGGCCTATCTCGGAGAGCTCCCCGGCAGCGGCCTGGAACTGGACGACCGGAAAGCCTTCGCCTGCTTCGAACGCTCCGCCGCCCAGGGCGACTGGAGAGGTCTATGGGACCTCGCGGACATGTACCGGCAGGGCAGGGCCACCGCCAAGGACGAAGGGCGGGCCCTCGCCTTGAACAGCAAGTGCCTGGCCGCCCTGCGGGAGCTCGCCGGCCAGGGCGATCTGCATGCCATGCGGGCGTTGGGCCTGGCGCACATGGAAGGCCGGGCGGTGCCCCAGAGCGACACCGAGGCGGTGGCCTGGTTCCGGAAATCCGCCGAGGGGGGCTATGCCGAAGGCCAGGTCGAACTGGGCCGCATGTGCGAAACCGGTCGGGGCACGGCCCGGAACGAGGGGGAAGCCGCGGCCTGGTACCGGAAGGCCGCGGAACAGGGGAGCAGCATCGGCCAGATCGGCCTGGGCGCGCTGTACCAGACCGGCCGCGGAGTGGCCCTGAGCGATGCGGAGGCGGCCGGCTGGTACCGCAAAGCGGCGGAGCGGGGCAATGCAGCCGCCCAGACCCGCATGGGCGGAGCCTGCCGGGACGGCAGGGGGGTGCCCCAGAGCGACCCCGAGGCCGTGGCCTGGTTCCGGAAGGCAGCGGAACAGGGCAACGCCGAAGGCCAGACCAATCTGGGCTTCATGTTCGAAACCGGCCGGGGCGTGGCCCGGAACGAGGTGGAAGGCGCTTCCTGGTACCGGAAGGCCGCGGAACAGGGCAGCAGCTACAGCCAGAACAACCTGGGCCTGATGCTGCTGAACGGCCGGGGCGTGGCCCAGAACGACGCGGAGGCCGCGGTCTGGTTCCGGAAGGCCGCCGAACAGGGTCTGGTCGACGGCATGAACAATCTCGCCTTCATGTTCGACAACGGCCGGGGCACCGCCCGGAACGCGGTGGAAGCCGTGTCCTGGTTCCGGAAGGCCGCGGAACAGGGCAGCTCCGATGGCCAGCGGAACCTGGGCGCGATGTACGAGACCGGCCACGGCGTGGCCCCGGACGCTGCCGAGGCGGCCGCCTGGTACCGCAAGGCGGCGGCGCAGGGCAATCCCCTGGCGCAGTCCGGGCTGGGAAAGTTGTACCTGGCGGGGAATGGCGTGTCTCAGAGCGACGCCGAGGCCCTCGCCTGGTTCCGGAAGTCGGCGGCCCAGGGCTGCAGCGACGGCCAGACCAACCTGGGCTTCATGTACCAGAGGGGCAAGGCCGTGCCCCAGAGCGATGCGGAGGCTGCGGCATGGTACCGGAAGGCCGCGGAGCAGGGGGAAAGCGCCGCCCAGTTCAACCTGGCCATGCTGTATACCGGCGGGAGGGGCGTTCCCAGGGACCAGGCTCAGGCCAACCTGTGGCTCCGCAAGTCCGCGGCCCAGGGGAACGAGAACGCCCGGAACACCCTGGCATCCCTGGGCCTGACCCAGTGACCTCCGGGCCGGGCCGGGAAACGGGGAATCTCCTCCCTTAAACGGCTGGACTGATGTCAAGATGGTCGCACCTGCCCCGTGGAGACCCCGATGCGCTTCCAGGAGATTCTGGACAACCTGATTGAACGTGTGCCCGAATCCATCGCGGCCACCTTCAATGACAAGGACGGAGATCCCATCTGCGCCCGCACCATCGAGGTCGCCAACGACGCCCTGCAGCTCCTGGGCGCCTACCGGAACGTGGTGGACCGGCACCTCCAGCAGGCCATCGAGGATTTCGACCGGGACGAGGTCGAACAGGTGGCGTTCTGCACCGCCAACCACTGGATTCTCATGATGGGCGCCCAGGAACGCTGTTCCCTGGTGCTGGTCATGCGACGCGACGGGATCCTGGGCCGGGCCCGTTATGAGATGGAAAAGGCCATTGTCCGTTTGAACTCGGAACTCTGATTCCGAACCGGTAAATATTAAGAATCACTATATATATGGAGAACCCATGGCACGTTTCATGGGATTGCTGGGCATTGCCACGTTCGTGGCCCTGGGCTGGGCTTTTTCCCGGGACCGGAAGGCCATCCACTGGCGGACGGTGGGGTGGGGGCTGGCGCTGCAGTGGCTGTTCGCGGTGATCGTGCTCAAGGGCGAGCTCCTGGCCCGGGGCCTGGCCTTCCTCCCCTTCCCCCGGGGCACCGGCTGGGGCGTGGCGGTTCTCATGGCCAGCCCGGCGGTGGTGGGGCGCTTCACCGACCTGGACCGCCGGCGGGTGAACTGGGCCGTGGCCGCGGTGGTGCTGCTGGCGGTGCTGCGGGGCAACCTGGTGGGTTCCGCCTTCGACGCCATGCGGGCCGGGGTGGTGCAGCTCATGGCCTTCGCCAACGCCGGGGCCGCGTTCGTGTTCGGCCCCCTGGCCG
>TBL_comb47_HYPODRAFT_10004234_pt1 | contig 16574 bp, 7 predicted proteins | sample TroBogypolimnion_40_FD_10682 | JGI IMG/M metagenome (IMG submission 10682)
AACGCGTTGGGGGTGGCGGTGGCGGCAGCGGAAGAGACGGACTCGCCCCTCACGCATTCTGACGAATGCGCCTACGGGGGCCTGGATCCGTAGGCGCGTTGGTCACAACGCGTTGGGGGCGGCGGTGGCGGCGGCGGGAGAGACGGACTCGCCCCTCACGCATTCTGACGAATGCGCCTACGGGGGCCTCGATCCGTAGGCGCGTTGGTCACAACGCGTTGGGGGCGGCGGTGGCGGCAGCGGGAGAGACGGACTCGCCCCTCACGCATTCTGACGAATGCGCCTACGGGGGCCTCGATCCGTAGGCGCGTTGGTCACAACGCGTTGAGGTTAGAGGTGGCGGCAGCGGGAGAGACGGACTCGCCCCTCACGCATTCTGACGAATGCGCCTACGGGGACCTGGATCCGTAGGCGCGTTGGTCACAACGCGTTGGGGGTGGCGGTGGCGGCAGCGGGAGAGACGGACTCGCCCCTCACGCATTCTGACGAATGCGCCTACGGGGAATTAGCGCGCCGCAGCCTCCGCGGCAAGGGCGAGGGTGAGCCAGGCGGCGTGTGGGATCCACTGTTCTTTCCAGCGCCAGCTCCAATCGGCGCGCCGGCCGTAGGGGGGCGGCTGGAACGCGATGTCCTGCTCGTCGGTCACGCCCGAGGTGATGCCATTGCAAATCCCGCCGGGCGGGTTGGGCGCGCCCGCCTCGTAGTCGCCTGGGTTGTTGCGTCCCTTGCCCTGGAGCATGCACATATCATAAGGGTTGAGGCCGAGGATCCAGTTGACCTGATTGCCCGCGTAGGCGCGGAGTTCGGCCGCCATCTCCGGCGCGGCAAGCCGGCTGCCTAACAACGCGGCCGCGGCCAGCGAAGCGACCCGCGCGTTCTCACCCAACCACCAGTAACCCGTTTCGTTGCGATGCGGCATGAAAAACGCGCCGCGCCTGCCATCAACGTCCTTGATGTACTGCCGGGCATAGCCGAACGGATTGGCCACCTCCCTGGTGATGGCCAACTCGAATTGGAGGGATGCAATCACCCCCTTCTCGGCGACATCCTTGCGCGCGGCATCGCTCTCGATTTGCACATATCTCAGCAACGCCACCACCGGCAGGCCGGCATCCACGGCATGAAAGAACGGCCACGCGCCTTCATCGTCGGCCCGCCACCAACCCGTATATCTATCATCCTTGGCGAGGCGTTTCATCAGCGACTCGGCGCGCGCGCGGGCCGCCTCAAGATAGGCGGGCTTGTTTGTTGCGCTGTACAATTCCGCGGCGGCGAGCAATGCGCAATGGTCGTCGATGATGCTTTCGCGATGATTGGCGACATATTCGAGATTGTGAATTTGCAAGTGCTGGAAGCCCAACTCCGCCGCCGCCAGGTAGCGCTCGGGCGGGTAGTCGCCGCTTTGCTTGAGGGTGCTGATGCGGGCGAGCGCCGCGATGGCCATGCCGCCGCCGCCGCGATAGCTTGCCTGAATCTCGTTGTTCTTGGGATGGGTCAGGCCCTTGAACGAGCAGATTTCGCGCTGTCCGGGATCCTTGGAGCAAGCATCAAACACCGAGGTATAGAAATAGCCGCTGGGGTCCTGCATGCGGACGGTGAAGTCCGCGCCGTACAACGCCTCTTCGGTTAGCATGGGAATCAGCGCGCGCAACGACTGACTCTTTTGTTTGCGCAGCAGGTCGGCCGACTGGAGGAAATTCCACACCGCAAGCGGCGACTCCTGGGTGCTGGTAATACTGCCCTCGTTGAGGGCGCCGATGTACTTCGACACATCGCCCGAGGCATCGTACCAGCCGCCATGCACGTCCACCCGCGACCGCTTGGCATCGCCGAAGAACGGGATGTTATGATCCGCCTTGTCGTAGATGCCGGAACAACGCTGGATCCTAAAGTAGTAGAGCATGTCGGATAAACAGGCCTCGGGCAGCACTCGCTCGCCGAGCGCAAACCCCTCCGAACGCTCATCCTTCACCTGAATCCGATACCTGCCCGGTTGCACCAGCGCCGAGAAATCCCCCTGCTGATAGAACCGGCCCTTCCAACCGGCCACCGCGCCAACCTTTTTCAGCGGTCCCTCAAACGCCACCTTGCCCTGGCTGTCGAGGACCTGGAACCGCCCGAGGTCCAGGTCCGTCGCGCTTTGCACCACGACATTCTTGCCGCCCCCCGAGTCGTAGCCGAGGTGATTGACCAGAATGTCGAAGGCCGCGGCGCTCAGGGGTTGGCAAGAGGCGCAGGTCAGGGCCAGCAGGGCGGTTAGAACGGTGGATCGCATGCGCGAGCCTATGCGAATGCCTCCCGGTTGGCAAGCGCTAAGGAGCCACGCTAAGGACGATGCAGTCCTTGGAAATCTTGCGGCGGCGGGCGGCGGCCGAAACCTGCTCGATGAGGAAAGCGATGCCGGCGGCGCTGTTCTCAACGGGGAAGGCAGCCTTGAGGATGTCGCCGTTGCCGTCGCAGACGAGGGCGACGTGTTTGGCCCTGGCGAAATCAAGTGCGCCGCAGAGGACCTTGCGGGCGTCGCCGGCCCGCTCGAAGACGGCCCGGATAAGCGCGTTCCGGTTCCGATACATGAATGGGGACTTGTGGGACGGTCTCATGGCAGATGGAAGATATCATGTTAGGCAATTTCGTGTCACCCGCCGAAGCGCAGCACAGTGAATGAATAGGGCGGGAAGGTGTGGCTTGCGCTGCCGTCCTTGACGGGGTGATTCCAGGTGGCTTGACGCGGGACAATGGTATCGGTCTTGTTAGCGGAATTGACGGCATTCAGCGGTCCCGACAATTCCGTCACCTGCGCTTCCGGCTTGCCAGGCAGGAATCCGGCAATTTGAATCTGTGCCGTGACTGCCGCGTCATCCGGATTGACCACTTGCAGCACCAGCGTCTTGCTTTCGTCACTGCGTTTTGCGTTGACATCCAACTTGTGCGCGGTGCCAGTCATTTCACATTTCACCAGCGTCGGCTGGAAATTGTTCGAAAACATTTGCGTCACATAGCCAGGCGCTTGGAGCCAGACTTTTGATGGATTCAGGAAAAGCAGTCCCTGATCCCAACCGTTGTCATTCTGGCCGTCAGGCTCAAGGCAGTTGGCGGAAGCGGCTATGGCGATGCGCCCATCGCGTTCGATGGCTTGAATCGCCAGCGCGTTGGCCAGCGCGCGCTTCTGTCCGTGATTGCCGGCGTTGAACTCAAAGATGGCAACCTTGAAGCGGGCGCCATCGGCAAGCCGCTCCAGCGCATCGATGAAAGTAAACATGCCGGCAAAGGTCGCGTCCGGCCGTGGGCCGTCCGTCCCAACATGGACGTCGAACCAGACCTCGCGATCATTCTGCTTGGCCAGGCGCAGAATTTTCTGTTGGGCAGCCAGGCTGGAAATGCCGGAAGCCGCGCCCGCGAAATTGAACGGGTCGCGGATCGCTTGGCCATAGACGAAATCCCCGACGACCAGAACGATGTCGCGATCTTTCGCCCAAATCCCCTTGGCCAACGCCTCAAACTTGGCGGCGTATGTCTCATCCACTCGCTCCTCGTTGCCCAGCTCGATGTATTTGAGTTTGTAAGGTGCCGGGTGGCCATCGGCGACGCGACGCCGGCCCCATTCACTATCCGCCGGAGCTTTGGCGTAGTCCAAGAAGTCCGCCATGTCCTGCGGTGTCTCGTCAATGCTGAAATCGGGGATGGATTCAAAGCCCGCCGCCTCACAGAAATCCATGAAATCGGGAATGCCCCAGACGTTAGATGACTGGCGGTACCAGTGACCTGCATACGGCGGACGACGCTCGCGCGGGCCAATCATCTTCTTCCATCGGTAACCCGGATTGTTGACCATCGAGCCGCCATAGCGCAGCACCGTAATGCCTTGCCCGATGAGCCCCTCGGCGACATCCCGCCGCACCGGCAGGCCCTTGAAGCGGCCCCACTCGCCGGGCTGTAGGAAGGCATATCCTAGCACAACTGAACCGGCCTGCTTGAGTTTGAGTGCGAACCGACCGCTCGTATCGGCGGCGTTGGGTGTCAACGTGAAGTCCAAGCGCTGCCACTCGGCACTGGTGACGGCTAGCGGCTTCTCGGCATAGATATGCGAGCCATCACCACTTTCCAATGCCACGAACAATGTCGCGGGCTTCTCCGAGCGCGCCCATACCTGGCCTTCGTAGGGCTTGTTAGCGACGAAGTTCATGCCCTGGCGATTGAGACCCCGGTTTTCCACCCCGCATTCGCCGCCGCCTGATTCGAGAGTCATCCGCTGTGCCTGCGTTCCGACGAACGGCTTGTCGGCAATGATGTCCCACCCGCGATTGCCATGGCCGACCCCCCGCCACATGGCGCTGATTCCCTCGGATTTCTCCGGTTCCTGGAAACCCTCGCCAAAAATCATCTGGCTGTAGAGGCCGCCGTAAATCTCGTGGTTCACGTCCTCGATGCATGCTCCTGTTAGAAGGCGCGACACCGGATGGATCCCCTGCCCCGCATCGACGTGAATGACGGCGTCCTGAGCCGAGACGCCGACGAAAGCACCCGATGCGGTTAGAGTAACGATGGTCCGGAGCAATGGGTTCATGGTTTGACCTTCGGGGTCACCAGCTCCATTTCGATGAGTTGCAACATCAGGTCAGTGACCAGTTCGCTGGTATATGGGTTGCCACGCCACTCGTATCCGGCATTGCGCTCCAGCCAGGGATCCGCAATCGCCTCGGTCATTGCGCCCTGGTAAGGGCCATCGGTCACCTGGGTGTAGAAGTTCAACTGCATCACCCGGTTTCTGAGTTGCTCGAACAGCGGGTTGCCGGTCGCCTTGAACAAGCGATCCAGGCATTGGATCTTGCGGTTGCCGTAGCAATAGACCGAATACTGGTTGAAATGCTGCTGCTCGCTGTGCGCGCCTTGCGTCGGAGTTTTCACCCAGCTCAACTGTTTAGGGCACCAATACAGCAGGCCGTAATAGGCATTGGCCACTGCGCGCTCGAGGCTCTCGCAGTCGCCGGTTCGGTCGTGTTTGTCTAACCAATACTCCACCACGGCATAGACGCTGTCCTGCTCGAAATCACCGGGCGGCAGGTCCGGATGCATGCCGGTGTACCAGAAACGGCCCTCGACATTCTGCCGCATGAAGCGCTCCTGCTCAGCACTGGCCCGCAAACAACGCTCATCCCCGGTGATTTTCGCGATAATCGGCAGTCCCACCAGCGTCCGTCCGCACACCACGGACTGGGATTTGCTGCCGGTATCAATTTTCACCACCTGCGGGAAGCCGCCGTCGGTATTCTGTTGGGCCAGCACCCAGTTCAATGACGCCATGGCGGCCTTGTACCAGTCCTGCCGGTCCACTCCCTCGTTGTCCTTGACGCGTTGCCAGGTCTGCAAGATATAGCGGACCATCCACGCGTTGATGTCCACCTTATATCCATCATGGCTCCAATCCCGACTGCAGAACTCCGGGACCCTGAAGTACCAACTCGTATGGAACACCCCGCTGGGCTGCTGCCCCTTGATGGCAAAGTCGATCTGCTCGAACGCCCGCTCGCGCCACTCCTTGTCGCCAGTGATCTCGTACAAGCGGTACTCATAACAGGCAATGTACGGGTTATTTCCCACATAGACGAACGGCGTGTCCCGGTGATGCTCGTAACCGACGCCCGGCTTCCAACTCCCCATCTTGCGACGACCCTCCACGGCAATCGCAAACGCCTCGCGCGGCGTGCGCACCTGCAGCGACGCATCCACCTGATAGTTGCTGACCTTGATCCAGGCCTGCATGATGCCAGTGATGGCACCGGCGAATTCGCCCGCATCGCTCAGGATCAACTGCAAGGGCATCTCATACTTAATCCCGGCTGTCATCCTGCCGCCACCGACGCGGAATTGTGGCGCGGTCTGCCGGTTGGCAAAGTGAAATCCGGTAGTCCCGGTCCAAGTGGTTGGGTTCAGGTAATCCGAATTGCTGTTGATGGCAAACAAGGCAACCACCGACAGATCCGGCCGATAAACCAGCACTCCGGGCACGCCGCAGTAGCGCATCGGCGAAATCCGCACGCTCTCACTGGCGCCGGCCCACGGGTAACTCTGCACCCGCCAGTCGTTTGCGAATCCATCATGATAAGCCAGACACACCTCCCAGCCATCGAGTTCCTTGTCCACCGACCAATGCGGAGTGATGCCTGCGGCGGGCAGGTCGTCGCGCAGTTCCAAATCAACCGACCATCCGAACTTCGCTCCATCAATCTCCTGCTCGCCCGACATCCTCGCTTGGTGCGGGCCGCTCTGCTCGCCCTGCGTAGCCCCCAGCCACCGCACTTCACCACTCTTGAGGTTGCGCAGGGCCAGCATGCCTTGGGTTGCAGGCTTTTCGACCGGCTTCCCGTGGAGCGCAATGGTGCCCAGGCACCAGCCGTTAGATTCCTTAACCAATTCCCACCTCAGCCCGGCGCCATTCTCCAGCACCATCGTTTCACCGCCACCTGCCACCGCCGTGCCCAGCGAGCAAAACGCATACAGCGCCATCGTGAGACATGCCTTCACAACTTTTCGGATTGTATCACCTTGGTTTCCCCGTTGACGCGGACGGTCGCCTTGCGGCTGTCGTTCGACGCAACGCGGTAGGTCGTGACCTTGCCATCCTTCCATGCGATGTCCACCTCAAACCCGCCGCGGGCACGCAACCCCTTGACGTTGCCGGCGGGCCAGGCCTTGGGCAGCGCCGGCAAGAGTTCGATCTCACCGGCGTGGCTTTGCATGAGCATCTCGACGATGCCCGAGCAGCCGCCGAAGTTGCCGTCGATCTGGAATGGAGGGCAACTGTCGAACATGTTAGGAAGGGTCCGGGGCGGCGTCATCAACATCGCCAACAGTTTATTCGCGTGATCGCCGTCTAGCAACCTCGCCCAAAGGTTGATCCGCCAGCCCACGCCCCAGCCGGTGGCGTCGTCGCCGCGGATTTCCAGCGACTTGCGCACGGCGGCCGCCAGTTCCGGCGTGCCGCGAGGGGTGATCTGCGCGCTTGGGTAGAGGCCATAGAGATGCGAGACATGGCGGTGCTGCTTTTCCGGGGCCTGCATGTCCCAGTCGTCTAACCATTCCTGGAGTTGTCCCGCCTTGCCAATCTGATTCGGTGCCAGCCGCGCGCGAGTGGCTGTGAGCTTCGCGCGAAAGTCGGCGTCCAGGCCAAGAATCTCCGACGCACGGATGCAGTTCGTGAACAAGTCGCGGATGATTTGGCTGTCCATCGTCGGGCCGGCACAAACGCTCGCGCCGCCGGCATGGGTGTTTTCAGGCGAGAGCGACGGACAGGTCACCAGCCACTTGTGTTTCGGCTCTTCCACGAGCGTATCGAGGAAGAACTGTGCGGCACCCTTCATGACAGGATAAACTTTCGCTAGATATTGCTTGTCGCCGCCAAACTCATAGCGATCCCATAGATTCTTGCAGAGCCACGCGCCGCCCGTCGGCCAGAAGCCCCAGGTCGGGCCGTCGATGGGCGCCGTCGCGCGCCACAAGTCGGTGTTGTGATGGCACACCCAGCCGCTTGCGCCCCAATTCACCTTTGCCGTGCGGCTGCCCGGCTCGACCAACTCGCTGACCATCTGGATCAGCGGGGCGGTGCACTCGCCGAGGTTGGCCGGCTCCGCAGGCCAGTAGTTCATCTCCGTGTTGATGTTGATCGTGTACTTGCTGTCCCAGGGCGGTGCCATGCTTTCGTTCCACAGCCCCTGCAAGGTCGCCGGCTGGCCACCCGCACGCGAGCAGGACAGCAGCAGATAGCGGCCGAATTGAAAGTACAGCGCTGCCAACTGCGGGTCGTTGCCCTCGGCAAATTTGGCGATGCGCTGATCGGTCGGCAGTTTCGCCTTGTCGGTCACACCCAGATCTAGCGAAACACGCCGGAACAGCCGCTGATGTTCGGCGATGTGATCCTTGCGCAGGACGTCTAACGGTTTCTTGAGGGCTTTGGACAGACACGCCTGGGTCAGCGCCTCGGGATCTCCGCTGACATCCTTGTAACTCTTGTAACTCGTGGCGGCGGCAATCAGCAAGGTCGCAGAATCCGCGCCGCTAACCGAAACGCTGTCCTTGCCGGCGCTCAACCTGCCGCCTTCAGTTAGAACGCGGACGCGGGCCTGGAACTTCAGCGCCCCCGCGATGCCATTGGCCTCGGCGTTCACGCCCCGCATGACGAGCGTGCCCGGCAACTCTGCCTCGACCGTGGCCTTTTGCGGCGTGCTCATCGCCGCAGTGAAGTCGATCCGGCCCGGCTTGTCGGCGGTTAGATGAATGGCAATCACCTGGTCCACCGGGCTGGAGAAAACCTCGCGGACGAATTTCACCCCGCCAACCGAGTAGGTCATCCGGGCGATGGCCGTGTCGAGGTCGAGCTCGCGACGGTAACCGGTCACGTCGCCAGTTTTCGGAAAGCTCAACTTCAAATCGCCGACCGTCTCGTAGGGCATTTGCTTCAGCGGGTGCGCCATCATCTTCGCGCCGATGAGGCCGTGCGCCTCGCCGAACTTGCCCTCGAAGATGAGCCGCCGAGCCTCCGGCAGTGCCTTCAACGCATCCGGACTGCTCGGGTCATAGGGGCCGCCGGCCCACAGCGTGCCTTCGTTGAGTTGCAAGCGATCCTGGTCCACCCCGCCAAACACCATGGCGCCGAGCCGTCCGTTGCCCACCGGCAGTGCCTCGACCCATTGCCCGGCAGGCTTGTCATACCACAACTTCAAGTCCTGTGCCGTCGCGGCCTGGCCAACACTGGCGACAAAGGAAAGGCCGGCAACAAGACAATGCATAGTGAAAACTCTCTTGCGGTGCATGATTTTGGATTAGGGTTTCGATGTCATTTGCCGGCTGCTGCGGGCTCCAGCGGCACCTCGCAGAATGTCAGTGCGGCGATGCCGTTCTTGCCGTATAACAAAGTCTTCGGGTCCCACTTTCGGTCCACGATGTAGGTGATGGTCTTGGCGGTTGCGGGTGCCGCCAGCTTGAGCGTGAGCACGTTGCCTGCCGCGCTGCCCGAGACGAATTTTCCTTCTTCGCCGTCCAGATGGAACTCACTGGCGAGCGCATCAATCCACGCCACCGGCTGGTCGAACTCCAGCGCGATCTCGTCTTTGCGGGCCGTGGTGTAGCTCGCCCGCCGGATGTCGGGGGCGGTGATTGGCTGGGCGAAAACCTTGCCATAACTGTCCCGCTCGAACAGAGGCACCAAGGCGAGCCCCATCCGCTCGTAGTCATCGGTTTTGAAATGACAGCCCTGGCCGCTGGGAATGTCCAGGGTGGGTACGACGCTCAGGCTGGAATAGAGGCGCGACAGGCGGCGCTGGACATCTCGCAGCTTGTCGCTGTTTCTGGTGCCACCCTGGGAGCAGGCGTTGGGCCAGATCTGGAACAGATAGTAGTGTCGGATGTTAGGATAGTCCTGCTTCCAGGCCGCCGTCAGATCCAGCCAGTACTGCTCATACATCTCGCAGCCATAACAGTTGTCAGGTCCGTCAAACCCCTGATCCGCCTCACCCTGGTGCCACATCACTCCGCGAATGCCATGGGTGAGCCGGGCCGCGATCACCCGCTGCTTCAGGTTGTTATAGATCGGACGTTCCTTGCTGGCAGTCTTGACATGATCGGGCATGTGTTCATCGATGCGAGTGCCGCCGACGGCTCCGTTGAGGATGCAGATGGGGATTTTATCGTCCTCCACGAGCTTCTTGGCCAGTGCCATGCCCCAAGCACTGATGAAATGGATGCGGTCGGGGGAAGTGGGCGTCAGCCGTTCCACCACGGCATTGCCCCAGCCACCGGTGGTCGGGTTGCCTTCAACCTCGCCGTTGCCGCCGAAGCTGCGGATCCACGGGCTGTCGGTATGGGTCAAGTCCTGGCGTTTGGTGGTGTTCTCGTAGTTGTAGCCCACGGCATTGGACTGGCCCTGGATGATGTAGGCGTCGCCACAGACCAGGTTTCTCACGGTTTGTTGGACTTTCTCGGCATTGCCGCTCTTGGTTCCGAACTCGACCTTGTAAATGATCAGCCCCGGCTTGAGTTTGACCTCCAATGCATAACTCTTGTCCGCCTTGGGTTCTTGGCTTTCGGTCTTGATCAGCTTGTCGTCGGCATAGAGTTTCAGATACACCGAGTCGGCGGAATCCGTGAGTGTGCCGTTGTAGAAAAGCGTTCCCTCATTCTTGTCGTCGCGCGCATAGAACTGGTTGTCCACGGGTTTCTCATCCTTGTCCGGCGTGCGTTGCACCCATTCTTCCTTCGCGGGTTCCTTGACCACGATCTGGATCGTTTGGGTGACGGGCTTGCCGCCGTTGGAAGCCGTTGCGGTCACGCTCAGCTTGCCGCTGTTCTGCGAGCGTTTGAGGACCAACTTGCCGGGCGCTTCCTCCTTGATCAACGCCATGCCGGAAACCGTCCATTTGTATTTCATCTCGGCAGCACCCTTCGCCTGCAACGCCTGTAGATTGGCGACTTGCGGGACAATCTGAATGGTATCGCGGCCATTCCACGTTGCCGGGGCTTGCAAGGTGAAAACCGGATCGGGAATGTCCTCCTTGATGGACACGGGAATATCCAGGGTCTTCACCTGATCGGCGAAAACCGCCTTGAACCGGAGGGTGTATGACGTGTCGCCCTCCACCCGCCCGGCATCCAGTGTGTAGGAAAACCGGTCCACTGCGGCGACAGTTTCCTGACCGCCCCGTTTGACGATCCAGTAGAGTTTCTGCGCGCCGCCGGCCTTGGCTATGACAGTCATACTCTTGCCTTCTAACAATTCAATCGTCTTCACCGAGGCCGCGAAATCAATGCCCGGCCGGACCAACGGACCGACCACCGTTTGCAGGGGCTTCTGGTTCTCATACTGCAGTTTCACCCAGTCGGCCGAGCGCGCGACCTTGGAGATGCGCACCTCGTCCATGTCGCCATTGAACGCATAGTTGCCCCAGCCGCCCATGTACATTTTCGCCGGACTCGTGATATCCAACGGGTTGTTCTCGGCTGTCGATACTCCGTCGAGGCGACCATTCACATAGATCCGGGAATCGCCCTGTTTGCAGGTGTGGACGACGTGCACCCATTCGTTCATGGGAATCGGACTGTCGGCCCGCAGGCCTGCACCCGATCCATAGCAATCCATCGACATGCGCGGCGGCTTGCTCAAAATCATCTGCACCACCCTCTTGGGGTCGCCGTTGCCCCAGCACACGATGCGATCGCCCGATGTTGCGGCCTTGAACCAGAGTTCCGTGGAAAGGGGGTTGGCACCGGTCGGATAGGTCGTGATATTCTCCCCGCAGTTGATCCCCTTGCCCGGCGCAAAGTGGCGGCCTTGCCCAATGACCCCGGCCACAGCCGTGGTGCCCTGGTCCTTCCCTTGAAGCGCGCCGGTCTCATCCTTGGTTGGATCGTCCAGGTGCCAGACGCTTAGATAACCATTGGACTCATTGAACACCGCCTTGCCGTTCGACTCGCTCTTCGCATCAGTCTTGCCCCAGAACATGTCGATTCTCTGCTGCGCGTTGCCCTTGATGGTGGGGATGCGCACCCAGATGATGGCCGAGGCGGCAGCCGCATCCCACGCCTCGACCTGATAGGCCAGCGGCTTCCCCGCAGCGGCAAAGCGCAGGTCCTCGCCCCTGGCTTGCGCCTGCTTGAAATCAAACGTGTCCCTGTCCAGCCGCAGCAGCAGCGGGAAACCCTCCTCCGAGGCCGCGGCCGGCAGGTTGGCCCCGTCCGGAGTGGTTAGAACATAGAGCGAGCCGGCATACTTCCAGCCTTGGTATTGGGCGAAGCCGGCTTGAAGAAGCGCCACAAAGGCGAGCGCGATTGTCGTTAGTAGTTTCATCCTGTATTCCTGTTTGAGTCGATCAAGGGCATCCTTCGACTCGAATGGAGAGGGGCGAAGGACACCACCCGTGTTATGACGTTGTCAGACACATGAATCTTGCACCCAATTTCTTCAAGAGTTTTTTTGTGTATTCGCGGTTCCAAGTCATTTTTTCCCTGGGGCGGTCTTCGTGCCCACCGCTTGGCCGGTGGCCGGCCGCGGATAGGCGGTGGTGATGCCGTATTTGGCCGCCAGGTAACCGCCGACCAATGCCTCGTCACTCGCGGACAGGGAGTTGCTGTAGCCGATGATCTCGGCGACGTCAAAGTCCATCGTGCCCAGGGATTCGTTCCTGCCGATCTGATAGTATGGATACTGCGCGAGATTTGCCGCGTTTGCGTCGCTATCGACGGTGATCTTGAGCAGCATGTATTCGGTGATGGGTGCCAGGTGGAAGGCGCTGCCCTGCTGGCCGCTTTTCTCCATCGGTGTGCCGTTGCGCGAAACCGCCGCCGGGAAGTGGTCCTGCCAGAACCCGTCGGTTCCATTGGCCATATTGTAGCTGGAGGCCCGCACGGATTGCATATCATCAGACCTGCGGCCGAGGAACGTGCCGCTGCCGTTCCAGGTGGCGTTCGGCGAGCGCACCACCAGATACTGCTCTTTGGTGAAAAACCCGCCGGCAATGTCAAACCAAGTGTCCTTGCCCCGCATTTGGACCACCGCATGGCCCATGAGTTGCTTGGCGACAAGGACCGGTGTGCCGCTGCCCAGGCTCGCGTGATGGGCATTGCCGGACCGGTCATTCCAGCTCTGGACCACTCCGTCGGCATTGGTAGTGACGCCGACGGACGCGTCGAAGTAACAGGCGAGCCCCGTCGTGACGGGAACCGTGTTAGCATCCACCGTGATTCTCGCCACGGCCGACGTGCTGACCTGGCCGTTGCCGAGCGTGGCCCTGGCTGTTATACCGTACTCGCCCGCCGGCACGTTCTTCCAATCCACCGCATACGGCGCGGTTTCAGCCGAACCGATCGGCGTGCTGCCTTGATAGAAAGACACCTTTTTCACCGTGCCGGCCAGGTCCGCGGTATCGGCCGTCAGCGTCACCGTTGCCGGTTGGCCGGCCGACAGGCCGAAGCGCGCGCCGTCCAGTGGCCAGGTGAGGCTCACCACCGGCACCGGAGCTAACAATTCCGGCGGGATGATGGCGGCGGCCTGGCGGGACGGCATATACCAATACAGCCTCGCCGTTGCGGGCTTGGCCTTGTGATAGGTTTCCATCTTCAGGTTGTATTTTTGTCCGACTGTCAACGTGACGGGAGCGCTGTCATGCCACAGGTTGGCCGTCTGCTCGTGCCAGTCGTTGATCACCTGCGCGCCGTTCAGCCACAAGCGCACCCCGTCACTTGTGCGGGTGGAAAACCGATAGATCCCGCTCTCCGGCGCCAGCACCTGGCCGGTCCAGCGCACGCTGTAGGTGCCCGCCGCCAGGGATTCAGGCGGCGTTGAGCCCCAGTCAAAGTTCACGGCAGGATCGACGCGTGTCGCCTTGAGCGCGGTGAGATCCATGTTGTCATAGTATTTTCCGCTCAAGCCGGTGCCGGCGCTGCCCACGAGCAGATTGACCGTCGCGGCCGATGAAGTGGTCAGACTGTCGGTGGCCGTGAACGTGAAGCGGTCCATGCCCTGATAGCCGCGCGCCGGGGTGTAGGTCAGGGCGGGCGGCGTGCCTGTTAGATCGCCGTGCGCCGGCCGGGTGGCGACCTTGCAGGCCACCGGGTTGGTGCGGCAGGACGAACCGGTGAGGGTGAGCGGCTTGGGCGTGTTGACCGGGCTGGCGACGATTTGCGGGTCGGCTTGCGGCAGGGCAACGACCAACGCGGGCGAGGTGGTGGCGGCTTCCAGCGCGGCCACGGTGTTTGCCAGCGTCTTGTAGTTGTTGTCATGTTTCCACCACGCGAGGTCGGCGTGCAAATTCGGCAGCGTCCAGCGCGCCGCCTCGCCATAATCCGCCAAGCGGTTAATGGCGGTGGCCCCGAGCACGCCACCCCAGAATGCCACATTATTAAAGCACACCTGGAGCCCTTCGTGGATGTGATGCTTTGCCAGGGCGTTCATGGCTGCGGCGGGCGGTGTGACGGTGAACATGCGGTCACAGGGCCCTTCGGTTCTTGCATCTTCCAGCAACTCCTGGATCAACACCTCCACGTCGGGAAGTGTCAGCTTGCTTTGCACAAAGTCGTCAAGTTTGCCGCGCCACATGCCGGCGGGCTGCTTGATCCCGGCGCGCACCGCCGGATAGAGCAGGTTCTTGTCGGCCTTGATGGTCTCAGCTCCCAGATGCTGGAACAACGTTTCTGACAGATAACCGTTGGCGATCTGCAAGGGATCGTTCCAATTGAAGCCGGCCTCGAACGGATAGGTGGGCGCCACGTTCTTGACAAACGCCCCCAGCATGGCAGGTACGGCCGTGGCCACCGCCGCCGCGTCCACCTGGCCCAGTGCCTTGGCGGCCTTGGCGCGCACCCAAATGTCGGAGTCGCTGAGCCGGCGGGTCAACGCGGGTACCGCAGTGGTGGTCTTGAGGCAACCAAGGGCGGTGCAGGCCGCCTCACGCTGGTTGGCATCGGTGGGATGTTCCGCCATGGTGATCAGCAAGTTCACGTCCGCGGCGCTCGGCGCGCGGGTGGCCAGTTCGGTTGCGGCATTGAAGCGCACGATCGGATCCCACTCGCCGAGGGCGGCCACCAACTGCTCCTTGGTATAACTGCCGCAGAGCGCGGTGAAGTCCGCGGCCCAGAGGGCTTTACTAACCTTCGCGGCATTGAGTTCGTTGGCCGGGTTCGCGTTCTTGCCGGTGATATAGAGTTTTTTCAAGGGGATGGCGGCGTGCAGCAGATAATAGGCGGTCGGGTTGCCCCAATAGGTATAACTGTCATCCCCGTAGCTGGTTCCCTTGCCGGCCCCAAACTGCTCGCCACCTTCATAGACAAACGAGCCGTCGCAGCGGCGTTTCATGTCACGGTCCCAGCGCAGTTGCTTTTGGTATGCGGCCACCGCCGCGGGGCCGCCCACATTGGCGCCCAGCGCCGTCCACAGGTAGCTGAACCCCTGCCCCGTGTGGCCGTAATTCTCGCCCTTGAATCCGGCCACGGACATCCGGGTGAAATACTCCGTCTGCACCGGCTTGTCGCCCATGCACGCGAACAGGATCGCGGTCAGCGGGTCCTTGCCATTGCTGCAGTGATCATAATACATCCGCTTCTGGCCCGGAAGTTGGTGTTCGCCGCAATACGGCTCGTGTTCGCCGTAGGGAATGGATCCACGATTGACATAGTAGCCGAAGAAATTGGCAGCCCGCGCAATGGCCGGATCAATCTCCGGACTCACCACGCCCGCCTTTTTTCCTAACACAATCGAGAGCTGGGCGGCCAGGCCCGCCTGATTGACCGGTCCGTACCAACTCATCGAGCCATGGGTCCCGCCGGCTTTCCAACCACCGGGTGGCGGGACATTCGAGAACCCGTGGCCCGCCGTGCCGAACATGCTCGAATGGGTGGCCGCATAGATGACATATTCGCTCAGCCCGTGAAACACCTCGGCGTCCTTGGTCAGCATGTAGTATTCCGCCAGGAAAATGCTATTGTAACAATCCCAGGCCGAAATCCCGCTGCGCTCGAGGTCCAGCGTCGCGGGCGCCAGGACCCGGGCATAAGCCTGCAGCATCGGCAGGTACTTCGGATCGCCGGTGGCCAGCAAGGCCAACGCGCTGATGGCACCGCTCCCGTCGTTGCTGCCCCACCCCTTCGCGTCGATCTTTCGTTTCAGACTGTCGGCGGCGTTGGTTAGAATCCGCGCGGTCTTGGGACAATTGTAGGGTGCCGTGTCGGAGTAGGCGCCCATGACGGGCAGGGTGACGGCCACCTCGGTGGTGACCCCCGCGCGCCAGCGCTTGAACTTGAGCATGCCATCGCCGGCCTCGGCGGCGCCGATCGCCCAGCCGAGGCATTTGCGCGCATCGCCGGTGAAAAGCGGGACCGCGCCACCGCCCGCACTGGCCCCCAGAATCACGTCGTCGCTGGCCAGCACGCCGGCGGCCGGCGTGTTTTCGCCCACGGTGGTCACCAGGATCTGATAGGGAGCGAACGCCGTGGTCCCATCCCGCCCGGGGGTCGCCGACCAGGCGTGATAGATCCACCCGCGCATGCCCGTGGGCCCAAGGTTGTAGGTCTGGGTCCGGGCCTCCTTGTCAATCCTGCTGCTGGCGCCAGGTTCCGTTAGATCCGGCGCGGCGGCCTGGAGCGGGCCAGGCAAGGCTAACAGCAGGGCCAGCGCGGTCGCGGCGAACCACGCCCGCGGCGTGCGGGGGGATGTTGGAGGATTCATGGAGTTGTGGCGGTGTTTGGGTGCATTGGCGGGAAGAAATTGGTGGAATCCTCAGAGAACGTCAAGCGCGGGCCGCCGCTGCGCAGCGGCGACCACGGAAATGTGATTTGCCAAATTGTCAGCTTGGCGCTAGTCGTCAGTTACTTTGTCATTTTGGAGGCACGATTTTGCCGACGCGGCCGTTCGCGCCCAGGCGCATTTCAAAAATTCCAGATCGGTGGCGGCGTCGCCTGCGGGATGGCCTTGGCAGGTTCTGGAGATTGTGGGTGTCGTCGGGGCTCATGGTCGCAGCGGGTGATTTGTGGCGGGAAGGAAATCCGGGATTTTCCCACGCCCAATCCGTGGTGCGCCAACACCCCGTGCAACC
>TBL_comb47_HYPODRAFT_10004235_pt1 | contig 16572 bp, 13 predicted proteins | sample TroBogypolimnion_40_FD_10682 | JGI IMG/M metagenome (IMG submission 10682)
GTTAAACCGAGTACCTGACCCTCATTTGCCTCACATTTTTTTGCAGTTCTATACATACTCATATAAAAATCACCGTGTGCTGTTGCTACCACACTTCCGTTAACACTATAATAAATAATATTCATGTTGTATTTTTTAATTTATTTTTATGATATTTACAAAATCTATATCTTATCCAATTCAATAATTTATTACTCTAAGTCTTTGCCTAAAGATAGCGCCTGTATGATTGGGTATCCTTAATAATATAATTATATGCTGATTTAAGAGGTGTTTAATGTGTTCCTTTCTGTTGATTACATTAAGTTTAGCAATTATATTGTCTATCTTTTGTTCAATTACACACCAATAAATGTTTGTACCCTTCAACCATTTGTTTGTACCCTCGAAACATTTGTTTGCACCCTTGAAACATTTGTTTGCAGCCTTGAAACATTTGTTTGCAGCCTTGAAACATTTCTTTGCAGCCTTGAAACATTTCTTTGCAGCCTTGAAACATTTCTTTGTACCCTTGAAACATTTCTTTGTACCCTCGAAACATTTGTTTGTACCCTTGAAACATTTGTTTGCAACAAAATAACAGACATTGCTAACTAATAGATGGAATTGATTACTAATGAAATCAAAAGTTGTTAGTGAAATAAATCTAATTTGAGATAAAGACTTATTATTTGATTGGGATAAGTACTCAGAGCTGCCGTTGGAATTTATTTCAATTTTGTTTCCCGTGACCGGTGGATAAAGAGATATAGTCTTGCGCAGCGATCGAAGCGTGCGGCCTCGATTAAAGATTATAAGATTTCATTAAATTGTACATATTTTTTCTCATTAAATGAGATGGCAAAGATACAATAATAAATTCAATACCTAACATTAAATAATAAATAATGCAAAATAAATATATTTTTATAATTAGATATCATTTGTTATTTAATTTAATTACTTTTGTAACCTATAAAAATAAAATAAATTACGATATGAAAAATTTAAACACAATTAAAATTTTTATTGCATTTGCGACATTATTTATAATGTCAGCTGCTTCTTATGCACAAGAAGGTTTTAACTTTGGTGTTAATATACAACCGGCTTCCTCAAGTGGTGGTGAAATGGATTTTGGTTTAATTTATCCTAGTGGCTCCTCTTATTATACTTTTGACAAGGTTTTTACTTTGAAGATGAACATAGGGGCAGACTTTGGTTACAATTTTGATGAAAGCCTTGGGGTAAGTAGTGGTTTGCAATATGCTCGTAGCGGTCAAAATTATGCTAACTTTACTGATAGTTATAATAATACTATTTCTTTCTATACTTCATTAAGTTATTTAAGAATACCTTTTCTTGTTCACTATGTTTTAAATCCTGACGATCAAACAACTTTTTCATTTCAAACCGGCTTTTACCTTGGTTTTCTTTTAAGTTATAATGTTGATGAAACAATTAAACTTAATGATGGCTCAACATTAGAGGGGCTAGCTACTGGCAATTCTTTTACAACATCATACAGTGCCGGAACAACAGATAATAACAGTTTTGTAAATGGGAAACCTTTCAAAAGTGTTGATTTAGGAATGATGATAGGATTAGGAATACAATATAAAATAAGTAATAAAATAGCAATGCCAATATTACTTAATTATCAATATGGATTTACTGATATAAAAAACCAAACATCACAGTATAGCCAAAGTAGCTCAAGTAATACTGAATTATTTTGGGGTAAGAATTCGCCCAACTTAACAACTCCCTACCATAATTCATCTTTAGGTATAATTATTGGATTAAAATATAGTCTCTAATTTATAGAATTAAAGGCAATTTCTCTTTAAATCAAAAGCCCTGCATACTCGATGTATGCAGGGCTTTTGATTTATAAACCTTTTATTGTTAACGTTTGCCACGTTTATACTCATCATACATTTTATATATAAGCCCATCGGCCAAACCTACTCGGGGAGCAACGATGGTTTCGATGTTGGCGGCTTTCATTATCTCTATATAAATCTTAGCAGCAGGCACAATAACATCGGCACGGTCGGGGCGAAGACCCATCTTTTCTATCCTTTGTTTAAGTGGGATCTCCTTTAATGTTTTATATGCATATCTAAGCTGAGTAAACGTAAGACTATTATCAATTTGATTGCCGAAAAGCTTAGCAAGCCTATTGATATTACCACCGGTTCCCACGCAATTTATCCTACCAAAGTCCGATCTAAAACCTTTTAGCCAGCTTTTCATATTATCCCATTCCTCTTCTTCCACCCTTTTGTTGAGCAATCTAACAGCTCCAAGATTAAATGAATTGCAATCTTTAAACTTATGATCTTTAAGAACCGAAACCTCAGTACTACCTCCACCCACATCAATATACATGGTAGTTTTAAATTCGTTTTTAAAGTCCATATTGTTGGAGCCACGAATCACCGCAGCTTCTTCCATGCCATCAATAACTTTAATCTTCATACCGGTTTCGGTAAATACCCGCTCCACAATTTCGTCTTTGTTAGATGCTTCGCGCATGGCAGAAGTTGCACAGGCTTCGTAAGCTACAGGATTGTAGACCTCAATAAGAAGCTTAAAAGCCTCCATAGTTTTAATAAGATTTAGGATGCGAGACTCAGATATCTTACCGATTTTAAAAACATCTTCGCCCAAACGCAAAGGAATACGCACTAGGGTAGCTTTGGCGGCATTAGCAATGTTATCATTTTCGTAAACATTAGCAAATAGAAGCCTTATAGCATTGGAACCTATGTCAATTGAAGCAAAAAGCATGGTTTATTCTTTGTTAGTAATTGAATATTTATTTTTAAGATAATTGTAAAACTCTATTTGCGAACGATACCTGTGTTTGTCGTTGGTAGTTTTGTAAGAGTTTGGATTAACAGCACTTATAAGTCGTGCCTTAACATTATCTTTAAGCTCAATGTTGAGCATTTCTTTCAAATCTTTTTGGATACTCTTGTCGTAAATAGGCGTAGTAACCTCAATACGATGATCTAAGTTGCGCTGCATCCAATCGGCTGAGCCAATAAAATATTTTTCATCATTATTATTACAGAAGATCATAATACGCGAATGTTCGAGGTACTTATCAATAATACTTATCGCTTCAATATTTTCGCTAAGACCCGGAATACCCGGCACAAGAACGCAAATAGCACGAATAATCAACTTGATCTTAACATTAGCACGGCTAGCTTCGTAAAGCTTCTCGATAATAGCATCATCCACCAGATTATTAAGCTTAATAATCATCCACGCAGGCTTACCTTGCTTGGCATTCTTAATTTCGTTCTCAATCATATCCATAAAGAAGTTACGGGTATTAAAAGGAGATACGATAAGACTATGGAAATCGGGGCGATTATACTTGGCTTCAAACAAATGGAATACTTTGTTAGCATCCGCAGTAATTTGCTTATTAGCTGTAAGCAGATGTACATCCGAATACACTTTAGTAGTGATTTCGTTAGGATTACCGGTACCGATAGCAGCATAATAAACGTTTTCATTATTTTCCTTACGGCGAATAAGAATTAGTTTGCAATGCACCTTATAACCGGGGATATTTTGAATAACTTTAGCACCTTCTTCCTGCAATCTTTCGGCCCAATAAATATTTGCTTCTTCATCAAAACGAGCCTGCAATTCGATGTAAACAGTAACATCCTTGCCATTACGAGCAGCATTTATCAAGGCATTAATAACCCGTGAATCCTTGGCAGCACGATAAATAGTCATCTTAATTGCCATTACCGAAGGATCAATGGAAGCCTCGCGTAACAAATCAATTATATATTGGAATGATTGATAAGGATAATGCAACATAAGATCTTTCTTCTTGATAACATCAAGAATACTCTTGTTTCTGGAGAATTTATTTACCGTAAGGGGAGTTAATTGATCATATAATAAATGACTGAACCTAGGGATGATTGGGAAGTTCATGAAATCTTTAAAGTTATGATACTTCCCACCTTTCTTCAGGGTGTCTTTCTTTTTAATATTAAGTTTCTTAACTAACTTATCCAACAAATGCTGAGGAATTCTTTCATCATAAATAAAACGAACAGTAGCTCCATGTTTTCGTTGCTTAATACTTTGACTTACTACTTCCAAAAAGCTCTTTGAAACATCGTTATCAATATCTAATTCAGCATCTCTGGTAAACTTAATTGTAAAAGCTTCGAAAGTATCATACCCAAATATTGAGAAGATATCCGACAAACAATAGCGGATAATATCATCAAGTAAAATTATATTAATAGCTTCATTTTCATCGTAAGGCAAAATCAAGAAACGCGAAAGAGTATAAGTAGGTATCTCAATTAAAGCATAGTTTTCTTTGGCAGGATCGGCTATAAGCTTAAGATCAATTGCAAGATAAATAGACTTATCACGCAAGCTGGCATAGTTGTAAAACTGATCGAGCATAATAGGAAACAGATGCTGACGTACATTTTCACTAAAGTATTTCTTAACTATTTCGCCTTGCTTTGGAGTTAATTGTTTCTCGTTAATAAAATGAATATTCTCTTTAGTTAACTCCTTCTTAATATTAACATAAATTGTATCGAATTCCTTTTGAAGACTAGTAATCTTCTTATCAACCTCTTTTAAGGTACGAGCAGGATTAGAAAACAACTCCTGATAATTGTCGGTGTTGCCATACTTAAGAATACGATTAAGCGTAGCAACACGCACTCTAAAAAATTCATCCTGATTGTTAGAATAAATCCCAAGAAATATCAATCTTTCAATTAAGGGGGTTGCAGGATCTTTAGCCTCCTGCATAACTCTTTCGTTAAAATAAATCCAACTTATTTCACGATTGATACTACTTTGAATCTTGTTTGCCATAATAAATTGATCTTATTTAAGCATTTTAGGATAAATAATAAACCGAGTTTGCTTCTTCACACTTACTATTTCATTCCATTTATCGGTATCAAACTCAACACAAACTACAGCAGAAGTAGGCATATAATCTACATATTCAGTAAGAAAGTAATTGGCAAAATTGGTAATAGTAGGATTGTGACCGATCATTATCAGCGTATTTTTATCATTAGGAATACCATAAACTATATTAAAAAGATTCTCGATATTCGATTCGTAAACCTTTTCGTCAATTACTATTTCATTAAGAGGACAATCTAATCCTTCGGCCATTAACTTAGCTGTTTCTTGAGCTCTTACCGCATGACTGGAGATTATAATATCAGGTTTAACCTTCTTTACATTAAGAAATTTAATGATCTTTTTAGTTCTCTTTATCCCTTTTTCAATCAAAGGACGCTCTTCGTCTTTCAGCTCCGGAAACTCCCATGTAGACTTTGCATGACGCATTAAATATACTGTTTTCATTTTTCTTTAGCTTTGAATTATACTATTAAACGTACCCAAACTTTAGACTCCAAAAGTAGAAATAATATTGTTAACTTCACATTAATTTTAATTAATTATTATTATTTTTACTAACAATGCTTAATTTAGATAACGGCAGACATGGTTAGTACTTTTTTAGTATCTTTGCAATATTAATTATTGATTAAATCAAAAGGATAACATTATTGTTATATTAGTATGAAGAAAATCTTAATCATTCAAACAGCTTCAATTGGTGATGTGATACTTACAACTCCAATACTGGAGAAACTCCACTACATCTATAAGGATGCAATGATTGATTTCCTGTTAAAGAAAGGTATAGAATCTCTTTTTATTAATCATCCTTTTATACGTTCACTTATTATTTGGGATAAGAAATCTAATAAGTATAAAAATCTTTTCAACATCATTAAGCAGATCCGAAAAGAGAAGTATGATTTGGTTATTAATGTTCAACGATTTGCTTCGAGTGGAATAATTACTGCCTTATCGGGAGCCGAAACTACAATTGGGTTTGATAAGAATCCTTTTGCAATGTTTTTTACTAAGAAAATAAAACATAAAATTGGCATACAATACCAAGGCATTCACGAAATAGACCGCAACCTTGAGTTGCTTGCTCATTTGGATACTGATAAAAAGTTTACTGTAAAACTATATCCTACTAAAGAGGATTTTGATATGATAGAGCCATTCAGAACGGCGAAGTATATTTGTATTGCACCTGCTTCGTTATGGAATACCAAGCAATATCCTAAAGAGAAATGGATAGAGTTTATTAATGGAATCAATCAAACATTAGTGATACATTTATTAGGCTCTAAACAAGATGTTGATCTCTGCAATGAAATTAAAGAAGCTGCCATAGGTAAACATATATTAAATCTGGCAGGCAAATTAAGCATGCTCGAATCTGCAGCATTGATGAAGAATGCAAAAATGAACTATGTCAACGATTCTGCACCTTTGCATTTGGCTTCTTCGATGAATGCACATGTTACAGCTGTATTCTGCTCAACAATAACTGAGTTTGGCTTTGGACCTTTATCCGACGACTCAGTTGTAATTGAAACAAGCGAACAACTTGATTGCCGTCCCTGTGGTTTGCATGGATATAATGAATGTCCCGAAAAGCATTTTAAATGTGCAATGACTATTACTAAAGAACAATTATTGTCAAGGTTATGAATATAAATGATGATATTTTTAAACAAGAAATAATAAATTCCGTAAAAGCTTTAGCAAACGGAGGTATCCTTTTGTACCCAACCGACACTATATGGGGGATTGGGTGTGATGCTACTAATAAGAACGCTGTAGATAAGATATATAAAATTAAAAAGCGTGATAAATCTAAAAGCTTGATAGTATTACTTGATAGTATTGATAATTTAGAGATGTATGTTAAAGATATCCCTCCTATTACTTACGATTTACTCGAAAACATTGAACGCCCGTTAACAATAATATTCCCTAATGCAATAAATTTAGCACCTAATGTATTTGCCGAAGATGGGAGTGTAGGCATACGAATTGTTAAAAGTGCTTTCTGTAAAGAGTTAATTTCAGATTTTGGGAAACCCATCGTTTCAACATCTGCTAACTTCTCAGGCGAGCCTACTGCTTTATCTTATAATCATATTGCATACACTATTAAATCCAGAATGGATTATATAGTCGGTGTAAATCAAAATCAAATTAACCTTATCCCATCACAAATTATTAAGCTCACAAAAGACAATTCATTTAAAGTTTTAAGAAATTAATTTGTTTTAATACTAAGTTTAGTCGAATATACTTAGTATCTTTGTAAAGAATTTTATTATCAGACAACCTTTTCAATAAAAGTATTGTCTATATAAACACATTTATGAAACAAATCTTGATGAAATGAAAAAGCATTTACTTTTTATATTTTGTCTGATTCTATTCAGACTTAATATATTTGCTCAGCTTGTCCCCGGCTTTACAATCCCTGACACTGTCTGTGTTAACCAACTATTCAATATTATAAATACAACTACAGGAGGCAGCACCTATTACTGGAATTTTTGTTCAGGTAACCTTTCTAACAATCCAATTGGTTTAAATTTGGGGAGTCTAGGTTCGGTAAGTGGACCAGTTTATTCAGCAATATTAAAAGAAGGTAGTAATTATTATGTTTTTATTTCAAACTACTCAAATGGTACTTTAACAAGATTATCTTTTGGAAATAGTTTAATAAACACACCCGTGTCAACTAACTTAGGAAATTTGGGAGTATTACAACAATACATTGAAGGAATTCAAATAAAGAAAGATAGTGTAACAGGTAATTGGTATGGTTTTATTTGTGGAGGAGAAAATAATTATCTTGCTCGTTTAAATTTTGGCACAAGTTTGGCTAATACACCAACTGCAACTAATTTTGGCAATATTAATTCCCTTTTTAATTATCCTCACCCAATTTATATCTTTCAAGAAAATGGCAATTGGTATGGTTTCATAACTCAACAATTTGGAAGTAATCTTTTAAAATTAAGTTTTGGCTCAAGCCTTTCAAACACTCCAACAATGGTAGATTTAGGTAATATTGGAGATTTAAATGGACCAATAGGATTTTATCCTATAATAGAAAATGGAACATGGTATCTTCTTGTTACAAATCAATATAGTAATTCATTATCAAGATTAAACTTTGGCAATTCGTTGTTAAATATACCCACAGGTGTAAACCTTGGTAGTATTAACAGTACAATGCATGACCCACGGTCAATAACTATTCTTCGTGATTGCAATAGTATTATAGGTTTTGTAGTAAATGAAATTACTAATGATATAGTCAGGTTAACATTTCCGGGTGGATTAACAAGTACACCCACAGGAGTTTCATTAGGAAATATAGCTAACTTTTCATTCCCTCATAATATTTCTGAATTATTCAGGGTTGGAGATTCTTTATTTTGTTTTATTATGAACGAAAGTAATAATACTATTTCAAGACTCTGTTTCCCAAGTTGTACCAATGCATCAATTGCTTCTTCTAATTTACAGAATCCATTACCTATTTCTTATAATGCATTAGGAACATATAATATAAATTTAACAGTAAACGAAGGTTTACCAAGTCAGTCAAATATTTGCAAACAAATTGTAGTTGTTGGTTCATTGTCCGTTCATTTAGGAAACGACCTGACACTTTGTAATAATACAATAACATTAAATGCAGGTAATCCCGGCAATACCTTTCTTTGGAGTACAGGAGCAACAACTCAACAAATTAATGTTAATACATCTGAAACGTATTCAGTAAAAGTTGCAAATAGTGGTGGTTGTACCGGAACAGATACTATCAATGTAATAGTAAACCCAAATCCTGTTCCTATTTTGGATACAATTATTGCATCTAACGATGGGATATTAGCACATTACCAATTTGATAACGATACTTATGATATTAGTGGGCATAATTACACAGGAATACTTAATGGACCAATACCTACAACTGACAGATTTAATATCCCAAGTAAAGCATATTATTTTAATGGGAATAATCAATATGTAAATGTACCTTATGATATATGGAGTGATGAACTTACTTTATCTGCTTGGTTTTATGCTACTGATTTTGGTGATGTAACCCAACCATTAACAGGAAGATTGATTTTCTTTAAAGCACCAAATACAGGATATTACATAGATTATTATTTAAATATTGGTTTAGTTAATGCGATACCTAAAGCTGGATTTGTTTTTGGCCAGGGAGTTGGAAATTACATGCAAATAATTAGTAATATTAATATTCAGCTTAATCATTGGTATTTACTAACAGCAACCCGAAAGAATGGTGTTGCTAAATTGTATATTAATGGCAATCTTGATAATTCAGCTACATATTCTTTTATACCATATAATCAACACTACGGACTTAGACTAGGTATGTCGAATAGTAGTTTTCAATCCTTCGCTGGAAAGCTTGATGATTTAAGAATTTATAAAAGAGAGTTGTGTGCAAGGGAAATTAAAAGCCTTTATCAAAAGCAATATATTTTTAAAACTCATCTACAAGATAATATAGTATGTGTAAATGGAAACACAATATTACAATTAATAAATCCTGAGCCGGGCATAACTTATCAATTATTAAACAGCCCTTCAGGAACTCCTTATGGGAGTCCTGTAGTTACTTTTTGTGATACCATTTTAACTATTCCAATTAATAATATCATTACAACATCCTATTTTAAATTATATGCTACTGATACCGTTACAGGCTGCAATCGACTGCTTGATTCTATCAAAATAACGGTTGCTCCTTTATCTGTTAATCTTGGTAACGACACTATCATTTGTACAGGAAGTAACATAACATTAAATGCAGGTAATCCGGCGAGTACTTATCTTTGGAATACCGGAGCAACAACTCAACAAATTAATGTATCAACATCAGGTAATTATTGGGTGAATGTTACTAAAATAAATGGCTGTGTTGGGTCAGATACTATTAACGTAAGTGTTTCGTCTCCTCCAATTGTTAATCTGGGTAATGATACTTCATTTTGTCAGGGTAATAGTATAACATTAAATGCACAAAATACAGGGGCAACTTATTTATGGAATACAGGGGCAACTTCTCAACAAATCAATGCGTCAACAAGTGGTAATTATTGGGTTAATGTTTCAATAGGAAGTTGTCAGAATTCGGATACAATAATCATTAATGTAATTCCAAATCCTGTAATACATCTTGGCAATGATACTAATCTGTGTATTGGCAGCATACTTACTTTAAATGCAGATAATATCGGTTCAACTTATAGTTGGAATACCGGAGCAACAACACAGCAAATCAATGTAACAACAACAGGTAATTATTCAGTTGATGTAACAAATAGTTTTGGTTGCACAGGGTCAGATACTATTAATCTTACTTTTTCTCCTTTGTATATTAATATTGGCAATGATACTACCATATGTATTGGAGATGCTCTTACTTTGAATGCCGGAATTGCAAGTGGTACTTATCTATGGAATACAGGAGCTATCACGCAAAGTATTAATGTGACAGATGCAGGTAATTACTGGGTTGAGGTTAATTGGGGTAGTTGTAATAATTCGGATACTATTGCTATTAATACTGTTGTAAAACCTGTGGTTAATCTTGGGAATGATACCATAATGTGTCCCGGAGATTTGATTATACTTAATGCCGGTAGCGGTTATTCTTATTTATGGTCTAATGGAAATACGCAGCCAATTATAAATGTAAATTATCCGGGCACCTATACAGTTACCGTTTCGAATGGCGGCTGCAAAGTAATAGATGAAATAAAGATAGTTGAATGTAATTCAGAAATATGGATACCTAATGCATTTACCCCAAATGGCAATGGTTTAAATGATACTTTCTATCCTGTGTGTACTAATATCGATGAAATTACTATGTGTGTTTACAATAGATGGGGTAATGAGATATTTAACGGCACAGGGAAAAACGCAAAATGGGATGGTACTTCTGAGGGCAAGATGTGTCCTAATGGGGTTTATTATTATTTAATAAATTATCAATATAAAGGTAATGGAAAAGTGGAGATGAAACAACTTCATGGTTCGGTTACAATTGTAAAGTGAGAATACTAATCTAATAATATTATAAAGTAAAAGCCCTGTATAGTTAAATTATACAGGGCTTTTCTGTTATTAAAGTCCTCTCCTTTGGAAAGGATTTTGGAGAGTTCTTATTCTTTTACAAACTTCCTCACCACAGTTTCTTTATCTGAACTTATTTTTAGAATATAAACCCCATTCGCAAAAGCGGAAGTATTTATAGTAGCTTTCTTAATAATATTAGTTGTAAATACGGTTTGCCCGATAAGATTAACGATCTCTAAGCTTTGATTTATATTTGAATTAAGTTCTATGGTTAACTTATCGGTAGTAGGATTTGGATATATTTTAAAAGATTTATCCATATCAAAAGCATTAATAGAATAGGATTGATCATTATATAAGCTATCTATTTGTCCAATATCAAGAGCACAATTATATATTCTTAAATCATCTAATTTTCCACTAAAAGATTGAAAGCTGTTATTTGACATTCCAAGAATAAGATTAAAGTTTTGATTATATGGAGTGAATGAATAAGTTGTAGTTGCATCAAGATTTCCATTAGTATATAATTTAGCAACTCCGTTTTCTCTTGTTGCAGTAAGCAAATACCATTGACTTGCCTGTAGAATAGTGTTGCTTAAAAGTCCAACATATTGACTTGAGCCTTGACCAAAATTAAAAAAAGCTCTTGCATTAGAACTAGCGTCATAACCAACACCCAAGTCATAATCTATATTATATCCAGTATTTGGTGCTTTAAAAAATATTGCTTTACCTCCTAAATTACCAGTTCCGCCAAAGTCGTTAGCATAAAACCATGCAGATAATGTTAAACTATTGCTCCAAATATCATAAGGAACATTAATGTATTGACCATTACCATTAAACAATAGTGCTTTGTTAGGATGGTTAAACCTATCAGTTGTTGGAGTTGCACCATTAATAGCACCATTATAACTATTCCCACTCGAATCATTAACGTTGCCATCAAAAGGATACCAAGCAAGTAAGCATGCAGGTTGTTCATTATATATATTTGTAATTTCCTGAAGATTTAAAGCTCTATTATATATTCTAAGTTCATCCAATTTCCCACTAAATGATTGAAAACTGTTATTTGACATTCCAAGAGTAAGATTAAAATTTTGATTAACCGGAGTGAAAGAATAAGTTGTAGTTGCGTCTAGATTTCCATTTATATAGATTTTAGCTACTCCATTCGCTCTGGTTGCTGTAATTAAATACCATTGATTTGTTTGCAAAATAGTGTTGCTTAAAAGTCCAACATATTGACTTGAATTTTGCCCAAAATTAAAAAAAGCTCTTGCATTAGAACTAGCGTCATAACCAACACCCAAGTCATAATCTATATTATATCCAGTATTTGGTGCTTTAAAAAATATTGCCTTACCTCCTAAATTACCAGTTCCGCCAAAGTCGTTAGCATAAAACCATGCAGATATTGTTAAGCTATCACTCCACACATTATTAACTACGCTAACATATTGGTTATTTCCACTAAATAAAAGTGCATGATTAGGTCGGTCAAACCTGTCTGTTGTAGAAACAGGACCATAAATAACACCATTGTTATTATTACCACTTGCATCCAAGGCATTACCATCAAATGGATACCATGCAATTAAACCGTTAGTAGGGATTTGTGCAAAAACACTACTCAATCCAAAGATGGAGAGCATGATTAAGATTGTAAAAATTCTTTTCATTTTTTTTAAATTAATTAAACCTTTTCTCATTATTTATTATTATTTATTTCTTCTTCTGTCCCTCCGAAGAGTTTATTAATTTAATTTGTAATCAATAAAAAAGCGTGGGACTATAACTATATTCATCTTAGAGGTTCTCGACAACCCTGACTACAAATAAGTAAAGCCCACGCCGTAGCGTGAGCGTTATTACTTATTATTGCTGTAGTCATTGGAAATGGTCGAGATTTCTAAGACAGAAATAAAAGCTAACGCAGTTTTATGTTTTTTATAATAGGGTTTATGTCATCCAAATTTTATTTATAAGAGTACAAAAGTAATAAATTTAAATCATGCAACAATTTTATTTATGTAATATTTCACAATTTATTTTATTGATGTATTCAATTAATATGAAAGAAATCCCAAATTGCCTATTTAAACAGTAATCTACTTTAGTATATATGCACTTTAGCTTTTTCTTCATCTTTATAAACACTAATAGAATAAACTTATATGAATATCTAAACCTTCGCAAGCCTTTTAATTTAACATCATTTAACAAAACGGTTTTCAAATGTTATGATTTTAACCGGTATTTAAACTAATTTTGTGCTGTGCTTAATGAATCTTTATTTCTTGTTTTTGAAAATTGGCGATTGGAAGAATTCCTGAAAACGAATCCTTTAATTAAGCTGAGAAATCATGGGAGACTATGCTCTAAGATAGTCTTTTCCGTTAGCATCTATCCAAACAATACTACTGACTTAGCCACGCCTTTTTTCATATCTCAAATAAATTATTCTTCTAAATATCTTATTAATAATACATTTTATGTATGTTATTATTATAATAATGATATTATTTCCGTAAAAACACAAATTGATGCAGCAACTTTAAAGTTTGACGATGTAACTTTAAAGATTGACGACCCATCTTTAAACTTTGGTGATGCAACTTTAAACTTTGGTGATGCAACTTTAAACTTTGATGATGCAACTTTAAACTTTGATGATGCATCTTTAAACTTTGACGATACAACTTTGATGATGCAACTTTAAACTTTGGTGATCAAACTTTAAACTTTGGTGATCGAACTTTAAACTTTGATGATGCAACTTTAAACTTTGGTGATCAAAGTTTAAACCTTGATCGACTTATATGTTTTACCTCAATAACTAATTGATATTATATGCATAACAAAATAAAGTTGAAACTATGAAATTTAGCATCAAAATCGTTAATAACTTATTATTCAGCAATAAAATAAATTATATTTTAAATAAATTTTTTAAATAAATTAATACATCTTAAATTATGAGTGAAGAAATTAATGTTTGTTTAGGAATCGAAGGATCCAGCCCTTCCGCTGTAACAACATATATGAGAAACACCAATACAAAAGCAATCGAAAATCCAGAAGACATTGCATTGTTGCCTCACAAAGATGCTGAAGTCACACCATTGTTAGACTCAATTGATTTGTACCACGCTAAAAGTAGTGGTGGCGATCGTGCAGCAACTAAAAAAGTAGCGACATTAGTAAAACAAGCTCGTTTATTTAACAGAGAAAATGCTACTTTTGTACAAAAAGTAGCAAGAACAAAAGATGATCCATCATTTCCGATATTGCTGGGTTATAAAATGTTTAAACGTAGAAAAACTACAAAATCTTCTGATTTTGAACTTACTCAGATGGGTTCCGGAGAAGTGAAAGCTAAAGTAAAAACGCTTAAAGCAGCAAATGGTTACGTGTGGATGTATTTTGAAGATGGAAAATGGATTTATGCAATGGCTACCCGCAAGGGAACTTACATATTTAAAGGCTTAAATCCATTAACAGTTTATAAATTTAGATATGCCCATGTACTTAATCCCGAACAAGGAAAATGGATTGAATCAGCTGAAATAACAGTTATTTAATTCAATTACAAAATTATCAATAAGAGAGCCTTCTTCATTATTTTGTTGGAGGCTTTTTTGATTACCTAAAAGTCTAATAGCCTAAACAACTAAAAGCCTTCTTATATCTTCATTCATAATTCCTACCTATCGGCAGACATTCATAATTCATAATTGCTTTTATAGATTATTATTAATACTTTTGCAGATTGAATTAAACAAGAGTTAAATCTTTGATAAAACTAAATATATACTTATTAAAAATAATAAAACTATTTTTAAAATAATAAATATCAATATGCTTGCAGCAATCTATCGAAAAGTTATACCATATAGTTTCCGAAAGTTTTTATACGAGTTATTTGTTGGGAAGATTGTTTTTTTCTTTCGCAATTATAAGATTATTACCAAAAGTAAATTCATTTTTCTATTTAGTTTTTTACTTCCAAAAACAGAAAAGAATAAAGCGTATGCATTTATAGGACGTTATGGATTTACTGCTTATCCCCTTCAATATACGCTCGACTATAAAGACAAGAAATTTATTGTAGAATATGATAATGAGTTAAAACTTCCTTATGTAGTTCATAATGGCAAGAACTTATATTTCCCCGATTTCTATACAGTCGAAAAGACGGCAACAGATTATCTGGCGCTCTTAATCGAACAAGATGAACGTGCAGCTCATCGTTATGTCCGTTCTTATGACGAATTAAAAAACAAAACCTTATTAGATATAGGTTCAGCTGAGGGTATATTTGCTTTAGATACCATCGAAATTACAAAAGATGTAATCATCTTTGAATGCGAAGAATATTGGCTGAAACCATTAAGAGCAACTTTTGCACCTTGGCAACATAAAGTTACTTTTGTTGAGAAATATGTAGGAGATAAAACCGACGGAAGATTCGTTACAATAGATGAATTCCTAAAAGACCATCCAAAAACCGATTTGTTCTTAAAAATGGATATTGAAGGTGCTGAACGTCGTGCATTAAAAGGTGCTGAAGAAACTTTAAGCAAAGGAAGAAATATCCAACTGGCAATTTGCACTTACCATCAAATAAACGATCCTGAGTATATGGCTGATTTGGTTACTAAACATGGGTTTACTTATGAGTTTTCTAATGGTTTTATGTGTTGGGGACAACGCTTAAGCAAAGGTTTAATCAGATGTAAAAAAGAATAAATTGTATGCACAATATAATAAGTAAAATACCTGTACTTCGCTCATTGATAAGGACTAAAGAGAAATTAGATTTTGCTAAAGAATGGCGAAGGAGAAACCCACACAATACAACTATCGTTGGATCTCGCTTCTTTCCTATGGAAGTAGTTACTGTTGGCAAAGGCACTTATGGTGATATTACAATTCTTTGTTTATACATTACTCCAACTGAAAAACTAACAATTGGAAACTATGTCTCTATCGCACCTGATGTACAATTTTTTCTTGGCATGAATCATCAAATGGAGACAATAACTACTTATCCATTTTACTCAATGCTTGTTGCAAGATCACCAATTGATGCACTTTCAAAAGGCACTATTGTTGTTGAAGATGAAGTATGGATTGGTGCAGGAACACAAATTCACTCAGGAGTTACAATTGGTAAAGGTGCTATTATCGCTGCCGGTTCTATCGTTACAAAAGATGTTCCACCTTATGCTATTGTTGGAGGTATTCCGGCAAAACTAATAAAATATAAGTTCTCTGAAGATATTATTAAAGTACTTATGCCAATCTACTTTGTGAATCTTTCGGATGATTGGATTCGTGATAATATTGAAGCTTTATATAAGAAAATTGAGACTGTTGAAGATGCTCTTAAATTAAAAGAACTAACTGATTCTTACAAAAAATGAAAAATACAGACGTCCGAATTATAGCTACTTACTTACCACAGTTTCACCCTATCCCTGAAAATGATGAATGGTGGGGAAAAGGTTTTACTGAATGGACCAATGTCGGTAAAGC
>TBL_comb47_HYPODRAFT_10004236_pt1 | contig 16572 bp, 6 predicted proteins | sample TroBogypolimnion_40_FD_10682 | JGI IMG/M metagenome (IMG submission 10682)
GGCAGGCTACACCGGACCACAGGGAGTGACGGGCTACCAGGGTGTAACGGGACCCACTGGATACACGGGTCCTACTGGCGCAATCGCCACGGGAGCCACGGGTCTGACGGGAGCCACGGGTCTGACGGGATGGACGGGTCTCACGGGTCCCACGGGTTTGACGGGCTGGACTGGACTCACGGGAGCCACGGGTCTGACGGGGTGGACTGGACTCACGGGAGCCACGGGCTTGACGGGGTGGACAGGTCTGACGGGTGCGACGGGCTTGACGGGGTGGACGGGCCCTACTGGTGCAATCGCCACGGGTGCCACGGGTTTCACGGGAGCCACTGGCCCCACAGGTGCCCAGGGGTACACTGGCGCGCAAGGCGTGCAGGGGATTCAAGGGGCCCAGGGTGTCCAGGGCACGGCAGGCTACACCGGACCACAGGGAGTGACGGGCTACCAGGGTGTAACGGGACCCACTGGATACACGGGTCCTACTGGCGCAATCGCCACGGGAGCCACGGGTCTGACGGGAGCCACGGGCTTGACGGGGTGGACAGGTCTCACTGGCGCTACCGGGCTGACTGGTTGGACTGGATTGACTGGCGCTACTGGACTGACTGGTTGGACGGGCCGAACTGGCCCTACCGGCGCAATCGCCACGGGAGCCACGGGGTGGACAGGACTGACGGGACCCACGGGTCCCCAGGGATACACTGGTGCTCAAGGTGTGCAGGGAATTCAGGGGATACAGGGGATACAGGGTACGGCAGGGTACACTGGACCACAGGGTGCGGGCGGAGGCGGGTCTGTAACAATCTACGGTGCCACGGGAGCCACGGGAGCTCTCGTAACGATGACGGGTAGCGCGAATATATTCGCAAATTCTACCTTGGTATTCAACACTACTGGTTTGGGTGTTAACTGCAATGCACCCCAATATGCCCTAGACGTCTCTGGAAACGGGGCCTTTACAACTTCATATATAACTACAATTCCACCCGGACTAACTAGTCCAACCTACAGCAACTTCTCGGGCTTTGGTGCAAACGCGGTTGCTGCGACTACATCCTATGTATATACCAACTCTGGCGGCGATGTCCGTCAACAAATCGCATCTACAGGTGCTTCAAATGCACAATACACCAATGGAACCACAAACATTCAAGGACTTGCAGCGGATTCATCTGAGAACGTCTACATCGTAGATTATGGCACAACAAACGTAGCACGAATGGCGTTTGGCTCTGGCGGAACGATCACTTCTGCATGGGCAACCTTTGCATCAGGAAATGGTCGTGCCGCGTACGTGTATGGCGGATACCTCTACACAACTACGGTCCAGGGAAATATCTACAGGGTATTGTTGTCGACTGGCGGAACAATGACTTTATTTGCAAGCATTAGTACCCCAGATCTCCAGGCTCTTAGTGGAGATTCATCTGGTATTCTGTATGCTGCAGGCAATACAACCTATCTGTATAAGATAACTCAGGCTGGTACTGTTACGTCAAATAACTTAGGGTTTTATCCAGCTGGTGTAGCTGTTGACCTTGCATCGAACATCTATGTTACCCCGCTCAACACTGTGAACGGTTACTTATACAAATACACTTCCTTCGGTGGATCGGGTACACAAATAGTTCAAATTGCTTCGTCTTCCTACATATTCCAGGCTCAATTTGGACGAACCGATCTATCTACAGTCCGTCTATATATTGCATGTCAGAACAACACGGCGGTAGTTAGTTTTACATCATCAGGTGGTTCAAGCACAACAACACCAACAACAACAACGCTTTCAAACGGAGCGATTGGTGTCAATGTGGCGCCACTTGGAACCCTGGGAACTATCAACGTGTCGGGTGGATACTATGTGAATAGTGTCCTACAAGGCAGGCCACTCTACCAACAGGTAACAGCCTCACCGCTAACCGTTGCTTCAAATTCATACTTCACATACTTTAACATAACGTACTCGTCCTTAACGGCCATTACATTGCCCGCGGTCGTTGGATCGAACGATGCAAATGCATACTGGGTATTCCGCAATAACAGTGGGTCGAGTCTGAGTATCACGTTCACCTACACGACGGCTGGAACCACGTATCCTTCTAACCCAGTATCAATTCCATCTGCAAGCAGTGTGACCATGATGGTAACCTATCCAAGTTCAGTACTCGGGTATGTGTTGTTTTGAGAAGAACCCTATGCTTTACTCACATGAATCCTCAATGTGTTCCCCATAAACGAGAAGGACACTATGATGCCTGTTACCAAGGCTTGAATGTCGGCAACCATCGCACCAACGTCTCGACCCGTTAGATACGGAATGTATGCAATACTATCGCGATTGACTCCATCCGAGCACATACTCGGTGGCGTCAATGTGAAGGATTGAACGATGTACACCCCCGGGAAACCAGCGGCCGCCCACGTGAAGAGCTGAGGACGATAGATATCTAAGGTGGGATTTGTCAAGGCATTCAGAGAGGTACGATCGGCGGACTCTTGAGCCAGCACAGCAGCATGGCTTCCCAACAATTCTGAAATATCTAGGACCGTGAGCGACGGTTCGGCGCTCATTTTGTGTAAACATCGGGGCTTTTTTAACCGACCGATAACACAAGTAATGTCGCTTCCCTACACAGCTTCAAATGCGACGGTGGTGGCGTCTGCCAGCGGTGGTGGCTATACGATTACGTCAACGTCGCTGGTCGGGAACGGCGGTATGTCGTCGGTGATAACCCCTCAGACAGGTGCATTCATACAAGCAACCGTTCCTGCTGGAGTAACCAATCAGGTTTCGATTGGCTTTGGAAACGCCAACACCATATACAACGGCGTGTACGAGTGGCAGGTCTTTGGTCCGAATGGGGGCTCGCCTTATGTGAACAAGGTTTACGTGAACGCCCCTGGCGTCTACGTGAACGTGTCCTCTACAGTGACCTACTCGGCAACGAACGTGTTGTCCGTGAGTTACGACGGGGCGCGCTTCAATTACTACGCAAATGGTGCCCTCGTCTACTCTGTCCTGGGCTCGCTGACATCCATGTATGCCGAGGTGGTTATCAATCCGAACACGTCTACGTACCAGTCCGTTACGAACGCGGTCTGGGGTACGTCACAGTTCAACAGTCCGACGGGTATGACAGGCCCGACGGGACTGACGGGCCCGACGGGGCGGACAGGTATGACAGGCCCCATGGGTTCAACGGGACCCACGGGGTCGGTGTGGATGCCTGCATACAACACCACTGGTTCGTTGTCTGTTTCGTCGACTCCGAGCGGTCTTAGAATCACTGGTACCTCTCCTGGGGCCTTTGCGACCCTTACATCGCCGTTACCGAACTCGATTGGGTACGTTAGCGCAACCCTGGGCAACTTTTGCTATATGGGACTCACGATCGGCGGCGACATCAACAGCTTCTATGGATTCCAAACAGGCGGAAGTGGAATCACGATCGACACAGGAGCCTACAAGATACTAGCTGTCAGTGCGTGGACCGAGTACAACTACTATCCGTTCGACACATTTGGCGTCTACTACGATGGAACCACGTTCAGTTTCTACCAGAATGGCGTACTCGTGGCTTCATTGGTCGTTCCTGGTCAAGGCAATCTACAAGCCACCGCGGCCGTCACCGGTAATATTGGCGCCACTAACTGGGGGTCCGTTACGAACTTTTCGTGGCAGAGTCAGGTTCCTGGACCCATTGGCGTAACAGGCGCACAAGGATACTCTGGGTTCACAGGTGCGACGGGACCTTTGGGACCAACGGGGTCTCTTCTGATTCCAGCCTTTACATTGGAGCCCGGGTACAATGGGGGCAGCGGCGTCACAACGCCCACGACCCTGGCGAATGGAAACAAGTTCTCTCTTCAGTACGGCGGCCAACAGGGTGGGTTTGCATCTCTCTTAGGAGCTTCGCCTGCATACATTCAGTTTACGTGCGCAGCCCCGACACTGCCGACCGAGGGAGGCATTGATATGAACATCCAACCTGGATATGTAGCGGCGCGCACGGGCAATGCCTATGGACTGGCCACTGCAAGCAGCGGTACGGCCGTGACTGTTCTTGCAAGCAACACGGTTGTGTCTACGATTACGATGACAGTAACTGCGACTACACTCTTCTATGTCTACACTGACGGTGTCAATGTCTTCTACTACATCAATGGCACCATTCGGTATCAGACACCGATTACGGGAACAATTGGCACGTTGGGCTCATATGGCCTCATGACCGACATGTCGGGTAGCGGTACGCAGTCGATGCTTGCCACGTGGAACAGGGTGGTAATGGGTCCTACAGGTCAAATCGGACCTACGGGCTTGACGGGCTGGACGGGTCTGCAGGGTTTAATGGGGACTGCATTGAACACAGGCTGTACGGGCTCGACAGGCTCGACAGGCATGACTGGACCGCAGGGTGTCCAGGGCAATGTGGGTGCTCAAGGGTACACGGGTTGGACAGGTTTCACGGGATCCACTGGCCCCACTGGCCCCACTGGCCCCACTGGGTACACGGGTTGGACAGGTGTCACAGGATGGACTGGACCGATGGGCACTGCATTGAACACAGGCGCCACGGGCTGGACGGGTAGAACGGGTTCTACGGGATCAACTGGATTCACGGGTCCGAAGGGAGACACGGGAGCCAAGGGCGATCCAGGTGCAGACGGCAATAACGGCGAGGGCGGAGCGGTGGGGCCAAAGGGAGATACCGGATGGACGGGACTCACGGGTCCAAGGGGGACCACGGGAGATCAGGGCTGGCGAGGCGACACGGGTCCCGACTACACGGGTCCAACTGGGTACACGGGAAAAACAGGCTGGACGGGACAGACAGGTTGGACAGGAGCCACGGGACCTCAAGGCATTCCTGGAACTGCAGTCAATACAGGAGCAACGGGTCCGCCTGGCACTCATGGGTACGTGGGTGCACGCGGCCCAGCTGGACCTCCTGGACCGATTGGTCCAATGGGACCCAATGGTGATGCTACGAACACGGGTGCAACGGGTGCAACAGGTAATGGATTCTTTACGTCGTTGTATGTATTAACGAACGGTCAGCAACAGCTTGTCCCACTGAATCGATCGGTTCGCGTCATGCCTGGTAACATCCAAACGTCGGGATGGTTTGTCAGTCTTCCGACCACAACAACCAATGGCGACTTTGTCTATGTCGAACAGGTCATGAACAATGCATCAAGTTCTGTGGTCTATACCACGCCATTAGGGAGTACCAAAACGGTCTACGGAAACGCTCAGGTCTCGTTTGTCTGGAGCAACCTGTGGTTTTACTCGGTATATACTGCCTCGTCATTTTCAAACATTAGTTAAAGACAAGCATGAGCCTCTCACAGTACGTGCCAGGAGTAGGACTCGTTTCTTGCGCACCCAACAACTATCCTGGACAACCAGGTCCACAGGGTCCAGCTGGCCCCGTTGGATTCACGGGAGCCACAGGAGCCACTGGAGAGCAGGGTGTACACGGAGGCGCGGCCTTCGTCGGTCCGCGTGGCTTTACGGGATCCACTGGAATAACAGGTCCAACTGGCTTACTGGGCACAGGTGCTACAGGCCCCCAAGGACCCACAGGCCTGCTCACAGGACCCACGGGCTGGACGGGTCCTACAGGTATACCTGGATACGCGACAAACACTGGACCCACAGGTCTCACGGGGTGGACGGGTCCAAAAGGTGCAACTGGATGGACAGGGCCTTCAGGTATGACGGGTGTGACGGGTCCTACTGGTCCGACGGGCCCTCAGGGGCCTCGTGGAGCCGTTGGACCGTATGGGCCTCAAGGTGCGGCAGGTGGACAGGGGCTTGTGGGACCTCCAGGCGCGATTGGTCCACAGGGGCCGCGTGGACCGACTGGGTACGTGACGATCGTATGGACGGGTCCAACAGGACCAACGGGCCGAACAGGTGCCACAGGCTTCACGGGTCCAACGGGCCGAACAGGTGCCACAGGCTTCACGGGACCCACTGGACCCACGGGATTCACTGGACCCACGGGATTCACTGGACCCACGGGACCCACGGGATTCACTGGACCCACTGGGTCCACAGGAGATACGGGATTCACGGGAGACACAGGTTTCACGGGTCCAACTGGGCCGACTGGGCCCGTCGGTTGGACAGGACTTACGGGCCCAACGGGTGCATCGGGGTTCACGGGTCCTACGGGTCCTACGGGTTCTCGAGGTCCTACGGCTGGTTATCCCAGTTTCTCTCCCACATCGTGTACGGGGATGTTTTCAGCTGTGACCTCGGGCCCGACGGCGCTGTCTCCGTCTGGCTACTTTGATACGGGTGTGTCTTCGTCTACGTATTCGCACATCTGGCCCGCGGGGTATTCGGCGGCAATTACTGGCACGCTAACCAACCAGGTCGGCGTTCAGGGAATTGCAATGGTTCCGCTGAGTGGAACGTGGTGGACGCAAATCACACTGTCGCAGCAACCGACTGCGGCGAGCACTGCGAACATCACGTACACTGTACCCGTTTACTATCTCCCGTAACAACAATGATTATCCTACCTGGCTACACGGGTCCGACGGGGATCACAGGGCCGACGGGACCGAATGGACCTGTTGGCGCAGTAGGCAAGCGTGGCGACAACGTGTCCACAGGATGGACTGGAAGTACTGGGTACACGGGTCCAGCTGGATGGCCAGGATGGATTGCCTCGGCGTATGTAACTCCTGTGTCTACAGGTCCAACGGGTCCAACGGGTTCGGGACCCCAGGGTGCAACGGGAGTTACTGGATATACTGGACTCAATCCACTCTACGGAGCCACTGGATATAATGGACGAACGGGTCCAACGGGTACACTTCAGACGGGACCGACTGGATTTGAGCCACACGGCCCGCCTGGATTCGTTGGATTCACGGGAAAGACGGGGACTACGGGTGCCACTGGACCCACTGGGCCCACGCTGCTGGGGCCTGTGGGGTCGATGGGTACAACAGGAGCAACGGGTCCAACGGGGCGGCAGGGTCCTGAACCGAGTTCGACTGTATTGACGGTCGGCATCACAGGTCTGACAGGTTGGACTGGTTTCATAGGCAAAACCAGCACAACGGGTCCTACGGGTAACACGGGGTCGACGGGTCCAATCGGTAGTACAGGAACTATGGGTAGGACGGGAATGACTGGATACGGGTCAACTGCCGCCACCGGGCTCACGGGATCACTTGGCTCCACAGGAGCTATTGGAAACACGGGTGCAACGGGGTTGGCTGGATTGACAGGACCTACTGGATATACGGGTGTAACAGGCAGTCCTGGAGGCGGTTACGATGGATCTACGGGACGTACTGGTGCTACAGGTGTGGCGACAGTGCTGTACGAAGGAACGACTTTTAGTCTTAATATTCAATCACCTGCAGGGCCTACGTTCTACTACACGACGACGACGACGACGACAGGCGTACCGTCGAGTAACGCATTCTGGGTTACGGGAGTGTACGTCAACTCACTGTCCTCTGTGTACAACGCCCAAGTCGTGGGCATCAACACGGGGTTCAATGGTGGATACTGGACCGTTTCTGCCACGTACGCAATCTCATCGAACGGACTACCTGTGAAGTTGAACAACACAAACCGCGCATTCGGTGTGAACTACACGTGGGGTCCTGGCTACCTGGTACAGGGCGGCGGCGGTGGACCACCCAACTGATTTTGTCCCTCCTTAACCAATGAGCGCAGACCCGAAGGAGAAATTGCTACTGGACGCCGAATGGGAAGACGCCGTGATGGACCTGCAGGATTCTGAGAAGGTGGCTGGTGTGTCTACGCAGGACACTGACCTGCTGTGCATCAAGGTGCTGCGGTACCTGAAGACTCACCGCGTGCGCGACAAGCTGTTTTGGGAGCGAAAGGGTGACGAGTTTCACGCCATGGTGGAGGCACTGCCATTCCCCGAGGAGCAAGTAGAGCGGGTGCTTCAAGACGACCCGTTTTGGTCAGCCACCTTGAAATTGTTCGGCGTCGTCTTGCCGAAAAACGAATAATCTACACGGAAGGATAACAATACTACAATGGGTGACACAATCGTAGGCGTTCAGTTTGGCATCGCTAACCCCGATGACATCGTAAAGCGCAGCGTCGTGGAGGTCACCACCGACAAGACCTACCTCAGCGGGAATCCCGCGCCGAATGGCGTGTTTGATTCGCGTTTCGGAGTGATTGAGAACGGCAAGGTCTGCCCTACCTGCAAGCAGACCAACCAGTACTGCCCTGGACACTTTGGTCACATCACGCTGGCTCGTCCAGTGTATCTCTACCAGTTCTTCGACGTGATCGAAAAGCTCTGCAACTGCATCTGCCTGAACTGCTCGTCCTCACTGGCGGATCCGAACCCCGACTCGCCTCCGGGCATGGGGCGGTTCAAGGAGGTCCGCGACATTCTTACCAAGAAGAAGCCCACGTCCTGTCACGTGTGTTTGACGGTCGTCTTCGCCAAGGTCGCCAAGGTCGTAGGCAAGGCTGCGTCGCTGGAGGGAAAGATGGCCCCACCCAAGGGCGAGGGAGAGCCAATTCCTCCAACTCCGCTCCAGGTCGAGATGATCCTGCGTGCCTTCCAGCGCATTACGGATGCGGACTGTGAGAAGCTCGGATTCAACCCCAAGTTTGCTCGCCCCGAGTGGATGATCTGCACCGTGCTTGCAGTTCCTCCGCTGACGGTGCGCCCTTCGGTCGTGATGGACGACAACCAAAAGATGGAGGACGACCTCACGCACAAGCTCATCGACGTTCTCCGCCACAACCAGAGCCTGCGTGACCGAATGGACAAGGGCGAGACGTCCGAGGTGATTGACCGCCACACTGCGCTCCTGCAGTACGACGTGGCCACCTATGTGGACAACGACATCAAGGGCATGGCGCCTGCTGCTCAGCGCTCTGGACGGCCGTTGCGCACTCTGAAGGCCCGTTTCGGCGCCAAGACGGGTCGTGTCCGCGGCAACCTGATGGGAAAGCGCGTGGACTTCTCGGCTCGCTCGGTCATCACGCCCGACGCCAACATTGAGCTGGACGAGCTCGGTGTGCCGCTGGAGATTGCAATCAACCTAACCTTTCCCGAGATTGTGTCCGTGTACAACCGCGACCGTCTGATGGGCTACATCCGCAACGGACCCGATAAGCACCCTGGAGCCAAGACGGTGTTCCTCAAGCAGGACAAGCGCTCTGTGTCGCTCCGTTTCGTGAACGCCGAGACGCTGGACCTGCGTGAGGGCGACGTGGTCCACCGCCACCTGCTGGACGGAGACATTGTGCTGTTCAACCGACAGCCGTCTCTCCACAAGGCGTCCATGATGGCGCACCGCGTGGTGGTCCTGCCGTACTCCACCTTCCGTCTGAACGTCTCAGCCACTCGCCCGTACAATGCGGACTTTGACGGTGACGAGATGAACATGCACGTGCCGCAGTCCATTGCGGCCGCTACGGAACTGCGGTACCTTGCCTCGGTGCTGCGGAACATTGTGAGCCCCCGTACCAACAGCCCGATTATCCAGCTGTTTCAGGACACCATGACGGGCATCTACCGCATCACCCTGCCTGGCGTGGAGGTCCCCGAGGTGATTGCGATGAACATTCTGGCCAAGATTCGCAAGCCCTTCATGCGCAAGAATGCCCCGTGGACGGGTGCGGAGATCATCTCGGCTGCCTTCCCGCTGATGAACTTCAAGGGCAGCGTGACCATCGAGAACGGTCAACTGGTCAAGGGCATCATGCGGAAGTCGGCGTGCACTGCGCTGATTCACACGGTCTACAATGACTTTGGTCCCGAGCGCGCAGGCCAGCTCATCAATGATATCCAGTCGGTGGTGACGCGCTTCAACCTGTTCACCGGGTTCTCGGTGGGCACGGCAGACCTGATTGCGAACATTGAGACCCAGCGGTTTGTGGATAGCAAGTTAGCCGAGGCCCGCAAGGCAGTGGCCGACATTCTCACGGACGTCCACTCGGGCACGTTCAAGAACACAAGCGGTATGTCGGACGGCGAGGACTTGGAGGACAAGATCTCGTCTGCCCTGAAGACGGTGGCTGCCGACATCAACATGGAGGTGGTCAAGTCTCTGCCTGCCGACAACCGCATGATCCAGATGGTCAACTCGGGCTCCAAGGGAGGTCCGCAGAACATCACGCAGATGGTGGCCTGCTGGGACAGCAGTTGATTGAGGGTCGTCGTGTGCAGTACACGCTGCAGGACCGTACGCTGCCACACTTTGCCCGCTACGACGATGGGGCAGAGGCGCACGGCTTTGTCCAGAACTCGTTCGTCTCAGGTCTCATGCCTGCCGAGTTCTTCTTCCACGCGCAGGCAGGACGTGAGGGTCTGATTGATACCGCAGTCAAGACCTCCGACACGGGCTATATCCAGCGCAGGTTGATGAAGACCATGGAGGACCAGCATCTGGAGTACGACGGCTCGGTGCGCAATGTGCTGGGCTCGGTGATCCAGTACGTCTACGGCGAGGACGGTGTGGACACGCAGTCCGTTGAGGACCAGGAGATTGGGCTGGCCGAGATGACGATGGAGCAGGTGTACAGGGAGTATGCGCTGTCTCCCGCAGACGTCAACCCGTTCTTGAGTGCCGAGGTGGAGACGAGCCCCGACCTGGTGGATGATATCCTTGCAGACCGCGAGATGCTGGTCAAGTCGGTGTTCCGCTTCCGCAAGAACGACAAGGTGTCCACGCCCGTGAACGTGGCTCGCATGCTGTCCAAGTACTCGAACACGTACTCCACCAAGACCAATCTGGCGCCCACGACGGTGGTGGAGACGCTGGGTGCCTTCTTCAAGGAGTTCCCCGTGAATCGCGTCTTCCACGCCATTCTGCGGTTCTTCCTGGCTCCCAAGAAGGCGATTCTCGTGCACCGCCTGACGGAGGAGATGTTCACGGAGTTGATGGCGGAGATTCGGTTCCGATACATCAAGGCACTCTGCCACGCTGGTGAGATGGTGGGTGTTCTGGCCGCTCAGTCCATCGGTGAGCCGACGACACAGCTCACGCTGAACACCTTCCACTCTGCAGGTACGGTCAAGGCCAATGCCACCTCAGGTGTGCCCCGTATCGAGGAGTTGCTATCGGCCTCTGCGAATCCCAAACGCCCGGGCAATACGGCCTACCTGCTGCCGAACACCACCAAGCGCGAGGCTATTTCGAAAATGAAGGAGATTCAGAAGACTACCCTGCGCGACATTACGCGCTCAGTCAAGATCTACTACGATCCCTACCCGCTGGCGGCGTCAACCGTGATGGACGAGGACCGCGAGGTCCTGGCCATGTATGAGCAGTTCGCGACGGGCAAGGCAGAGTGTGCGTCTCCTTGGGTCATGCGTCTCGAGTTGGACGACCAGGAGATGGTGAACCGCAACATCATGGACCTGGTGGAGGTCCAGTCCAAGATCCAGAACTCGGTTGGAAACACCGACGTCAAGTGCGTCACGTCAGACCGTAATGCACAGAAGTTGATTCTGCGCCTGGAGATGTCGGCAGCGGTGGTCAAGAACCCAACGGTTCTGCGCCAGATGGAGGATACGATTCTGGGGTCGGTGCTCACGGGCATGGACGGCATTGGTCGCGTGTTCGTGCGCACCCTGAAGAATGAGATGATCTACGAGCCGACGCTGGGAGGCTACCAGACCAAGGACCAGTACGTGCTGGACCTCGAGGGCACGAACCTGTACGACCTGTTCGTGTTCCCGGGTGTGGACATGACCCGCACCTTCTCCAACGACATCCACGAAATCAACGAGGTCTTCGGCATTGAGACAGCTCGTCTGGCGCTGTACGAGGAGTTCAATGAGGTCTTCTCGTCGGAGAAGGTCAATTACCATCACTTGAGCGTACTGGTGGACAGCATGACCTTCAGTGGTCGCATCGTGCCCGTCAACCGCTTCGGCATGAAGAAGAACGAGACGGGCGTGCTGGCCAAGTCAAGCTTCGAGGAGACGTCCAAGGTCATGTTTGAGGCAGCGGTGGGTGCCGAGTACGACACCATGCGAGGTGTGTCTGCGAACATCATGTTCGGACAGAAACCCCCCTGCGGTACGGGATTCGTGGATATCCTGGTGGACGAGTCCAAGTTGCCCGAAGGCCCCGAGGGCGCTGAGGGTCCAGACACTGGGGACTTGGAGGCAGCCAACAAGGCACTGGAGGAGGTGGGCTCAGGCGAGTGCAGAGTGGAAGACCTGAGTATGTGGTGAGGAAATTACATTCGGGCGAAGGAGTAATATGCCTAGTGTGGTGTTTGAACCGATTCTAAGGGGGGCTAAGCCCATGCGGGGTGGCGCTGATCCCACACCCCCGTGTACTGCTCACACTACGATTAATGGCATCGATGTTCCAGCATGGCAATGGCACATGAAGGCAGATATTGCCCACGACGGCGGTGCAGCGATCCTCGGGTATACATCCATGAACTTAGCCGCAGTGTACGGCGGACAAAATACAAAAACAGGACTTCGAGCTCCGTGGGATATGCTGCCACTCGACGAAGACGTTGTCCGTGATAAGCTACTTGCGTCTGATCTGTACAAGGATCGGGCAGGGAGACCCAGCGTTCACTTTTTGCTTCGCCCTGCGACCGACCAGTTCACGGACGAAGAGGGCAAATCAATCGTGTTTGACCCGTTTCAAGGGCAAGCGGTTGCAGTCTACCACGACGCAGGACTGCCTATGAACACGCGTATTCCCAATGCGCGCAACGGGCGCTCGTATGGACAGGCCATCGATCCTGCTCCGAAACCAGTTGGCGATGACGATTTCATCGACCAAGTTGTCGGTTCGTTTGCAATACCTGGGTGCACGTTTGGGTTTGATCCGCGGATTGTCGGAGACATTGTGGTTTCTAACTTCAATGGAACTCAGGTGAGAGTGGGTATTCGCATGAACATTCCAGGCATCGTTCCTGCTGGAATGACACTATACGATGCAGCCACTGGGAGAGTCGTTCAAGCTGAGCCGCAACTCACATTCAAGGTCATCAATAAACCTACGGGACTGTTCGCTGGAAACGGGGCAAACGGCCGCATGACGGGAAGTCCTCGAGATATCCCATACTTTATCGGAAAAGCCATCTGCGACGCGATCCAGGTTGCGGCCTTGATGCCGAAACTTTGGACACAGGGCGGTGAGGAGATTGCTCAGAACCTGCAGCCGATGATTCGCATTCTGAACACGGGCGACCGACTTGAGTACGTCCGTACTGTCCTCCTCGGTGTTTCCTGCATCTACCTGGGACCCAAGGATGGCGAAACCAAGGCACGGACGGGCGTCTTCACACCAGGTAGCGACGTTATCAAGACGGACGCTCAACTCAAGACCGAGTACAATACAAAACTAAAAGGTATTTATGCTTCAGCATGTAAGAGGTGGCAAGAGTGCGTAGATTCTATCAAGCGGGCAATTCTTGCCGACGGGTCGTTCAACGTTGCATACTCGTACTTCGGGGGTGTCTCGTATGTGGATATGGGCAACCCCGCACAAGTTGCGTCGGCAACGGCCTTTATGGAGAACTGCAAAAACGTAATTGAAGAGACATGTGAAGCAATTGTTGGGCTCGGCGAAGACAGTGTTGGGAAAGACGTGGACCACATTGCTGAAGGTGGATATTTCGGATCCACGATTGCTGCAACGCTAGAGGTAGAGTCCGTCGCCGACAAGATTGCGGCGTACTCGCAGTTACTGTCCGAGCTAGACAGCCACTGTCCACCGGGCGCGATCCTGAGGCGCGCGAACATGCCCCAGGTGTTTAGGGTTTCAAGCACCGAAACAACCGAGGTGACGATCAAGTTCTTGAAGGGATTCGAAGCCATCAAGAAGGGGCTGTCCTGGGAACCAGCTCTGGTGGTTAAGGGCTATCCCGACGTGGCGGAGGGAGGTGCTCGGCCAAAGAATTATCCACGCAGCCGCCCCGCCGACCCCTACAAGAACGCTGCGGCAGCTAAACAAGCTGAGCGCTTGGCTTCAACACGCAGGCGGGTTGACAGATATGCCAAAGCTTCGCCTACGTGCGTCAAGCTCGTCAATGCATTTACGTGCCTGGTCAATGTCGAACAAAGCAGGATACTGGGTATACGCTTTACTCCAACAGGAGCGCCGACGGTATATAGAAAACCCGAGTCTGAATTGGCCAATGAATGGACTGAACTTTTCGAGATCTACAAAGGTGAGGCAGATTTAAGCACATTAGAACAATTCCGCGTTGAGATAAGCGCCGAAGTAGAAGCAGGGTATGGAGATCCCGAGTATGCCATAGGTGCAGGAGTCATTGCCCGGGTTGTTGCGGACGAGAAGAACCAGAACGACTTCACAGAGTTCGTCAAGTTCTTGTTTTCAGACCTTACGTATCCAGCCCCCCATAAAATCCAAAACGTCGAGGTCGTCGGAGATCCTCGGCTTCTGTTCGAAGACCGAGGAATCGTCTTGGAAGAAAAACAAACGTTCAAAGCGGTTCGCTCTGCATTTATGGTCCTCCGCCTGGCGGTGGGATTTAACATGATTGACCCAATGTTCTACGATGAACTGTACAGCCAAGCCGTTCTACTGATGTCCATTGCACCAATGCCTCCTGAAGACGACAACGAGTTCGGAGGCAGTCGTCGCAAGACCCATCGTCGGCGCTTGCCCAAACTCATCTAACCCTAAAGCAATGGCTAACTTGACTCACCCTGAGTTGGCGGAGATTCGCGTGAACTCTCTGCCGCCTGCGTCGGTGGAGAACCTGCAGACCCTGAGAGCGGAGATGTGCGGGTCTACGGAATTCTCCCTCCAGCCGCAACAAACCTTCCTGCGTCGGGTTCTGTCTCCTGACAGCCCTACGCGCGATTTACTGATGGTCCACGGCACGGGCGTGGGCAAGACCTGTTCTTCCATTCAGATTGCCGAAGAGTACATCCTGCGTCCCGAGTTCCAGGACAAGAAGGTCCTGATCATTGCTGGACCTGCGGTGCAGTCGAACTTCCGCACGGAGATCTTTGACCTGACCCGTACCAAGCTGGACGAGAAGAGCAATACGCTGTCCTCCAAGCAGTGCACGGGCACTCGGTACCTGGAGATGCTGACTCGTATTGTCTCCGAGCCCAAGCAGTGGACGGTGCCCGAAGTCCGCATGCGGCTGAAGACACTGGCGGACCGCATGATCAGCGAATTCTACGAGTTCGTAGGCTACAACTCCTTCGGTACCCGCATCAATGACGCATTGAACGACATGAGTCCCGAAGAGGCCAACGCGTGGATTCACGAGACCTTCGACAACCGACTAGTCATCGTGGACGAAGCGCACAATCTGCGCGAAGGCGGAGACGTGGACGTGGAAAAGTCCGTGTCCAGTGGCATGGAAAAGTTGGTCAAGACCGCTAACGGTCTGGTGCTGGTTCTGCTGACGGCCACACCCATGTACGAGTCCTACGAAGAGATTGTTTATTACATGAACCTCTTCGGGTGGAACGACAGAACACTGCCGCCCGGGAAAAAATTGAAGGCTGCCGACTACTTCAATGCGGACGGCAGGATCAAGCCAGCGAAGGAAACTGAGTTTCGTGACTGGTGCCAGCGCTACGTCTCTTTCGTCAAGGGCGAAAATCCATTCACCTTCCCCTTTCGCCTGCCGCCGCCGAATGAAGCGGCCGACGATCGCATGTCCTTCATCGGCAAGAATCGCAGTATCGCAGACGGAGACCGCATGAAGTACTTGTCCGTTGTCGCGTCGCCTGTTGCAGGCGAACAGGGCAAGGCGTTGGGCGAGGCAGTCGGAGATGAGAAGGAGGAGGAGAAGCGCAGTGCGATGATGATGCCGACCCTTTCCGTGCTACCTGGACCTGGAAACAAGAGCTTTCGGGAGGTCTTCAAGATGGTTGGAGACCAATACGACTACGTGGACGCACCCTTTCTGACGCCCGAGCAGTTGCCGAATCACGCGGCCAAGTTCGTTACGGTCATCAAGGCCATTGAAGCAGGTGTTGGTGTTGCTATGGTCTACTCCAACTATGTAGAACGAGGCGCACGGCTGTTCGCCATGGCATTGGAAGAGCATGGGTATACGCCCGCGGCGAATGGACAGCCTCTGTTGGTTGGACGGAATGGAAAGAAGGGACACTACATTCTGCTGACATCGGAGATTACCACATCGCAGATCACCACCCTGCTGTCTCTGGCCCGGGACCGCAAGAACATGGATGGAAGCCTGGTTCGCGTGATCATCGTGACACCCAAGATTTCGGAGGGCGTCAACTTCCGCTTTGTGCGCCAGGTGCACATTCTGGACCCCTGGTGGAACATGAGCCGCATTGAACAGGTCATTGGGCGCGGTCTGCGTACCTGCTCTCACTCTATGCTGCCGTTCGAGCATCAGAACTGCACGGTCTACCTCCACGTCTGCCGCACCACATCCAAGCGCGAATGCTTTGACGAGTACACGTACCGCACGAAGGTAGAAGCCAAGGCACTGCGCATAGCCAATGTCCGCAGGATCATGACTGAATCCGCAATGGACTGCCCCATTCAAATCGGTGCGGTCCTACCCAAGGCGTGGAAGGAGCTGGAAATTGAACAGGTGCG
>TBL_comb47_HYPODRAFT_10004237_pt1 | contig 16571 bp, 7 predicted proteins | sample TroBogypolimnion_40_FD_10682 | JGI IMG/M metagenome (IMG submission 10682)
TTTAGAATATGAAATGCCAACTTCTAAAATTACTATTAAAGCTTCTGCTAAAACTATTGTTAAAGGCAAAGTAAAAGAGACAGAGTTTTTAATTCCAACTGATTATACTCAAATTACCCAGGAAGAACTACAAGGTATGATGGTTGGCGGTGGTGGTGATGAATAATATCATCATTTAAAATATATTAAAATCCCCTCCTTAAAAGGGGATTTTTTATTTATTTTAGTTCGTATTCATTGTTTTTAATTAATTTTGCATAAAAAATAAGCAAATTTGATAAATGGCAGAAAGTAAAAAGCAAACCAAAAAGAATACCTTCAAAAGCGAACTTGAGCCTGAGAAAAAAGGAAGTAAGAAAAAAACAAGTCTCTTTAAAGATACAAACATGTTCTTTAAAAATGATAAGACCCATGGAGTTTTAGGTGTTTTCTTATTGTTGTTTTCATTGTATTTGGCCTTTTCTTTTATTTCTTTCTTCTTTACTTGGTGGATGGATTATGATAAGATATCCGGCGCTTCATTTCGTACAATATTATTCGACAACAACCTTGAAATCCATAACTGGACCGGCAGATTTGGTGCTGCTCTTTCTAATTTATTCATTAGAGATTGGTTTGGGATTGCATCTTTTACTTTTATTTTCCTTTCTTTTAACTTTGGCTTAAGGCTATTTAAGATAGTTTTGGTTCCGGTATCTTTATCATTAAAGTATAGTATTTTTATCTTAATATTTGTTTCGATAAGTTTAGGATACATTATTAAAGATGATAAACTTTCGATATTAGATGGTGTATTTGGCTTTGAATCTAGTCAGTTTCTTGAAGGATTATTAGGTAGGGTAGGAGCAGGCATCTTGTTGTTGTTTTGTTTGTGCAGTTTCTTTATCATAGCTTTTAATATGACCTTAGATTTTTATAAAAAGAAACAAAAAGAGATAGTTGAAGAAGTAGAAGTTGAGAATAATTTACCTATTGGTAATATATTTAAAGAAGAAATAATAGAGCTTGAAGATGAGGAAGAGGAAGATGAAGAGGGGAGTACTGACTTTGAATTAATAATTAGAGATCCTAAGGCTACTAAAACTAAAAATGTTCCTGAAGAAGTTCCTTTCTCTGTGGAGATTCCTGTTGTAAATAAGATTGAGGTTATAAATATTCAGGAAGAAGAAGTTGAGAACGAAGTTGTGATGGAGCATAAAACCATTGATACTGATTTTGATCCACGATTAGACCTTAGTACTTATAAATTCCCTAGTATAGATCTGTTAAAAGATTACAATGAGAGTCCTTCATTGGTTCAAAATGAAGAGTTGATTGCCAATAAGAATAAGATTATTGAAACCTTACGTAATTATTCTATTGAGATTACGCAGATAAAGGCTACTATTGGGCCTACCGTTACATTATATGAGATAGTTCCTGCTCCCGGTGTAAGGATTTCTAAAATAAAGAACCTTGAGGATGATATTGCTTTAAGTCTTGCGGCTTTGGGTATTAGAATTATTGCACCTATCCCCGGCAAGGGCACTATTGGTATCGAAGTCCCTAATCAAAACCCACAGATAGTGGCAATGAAAACGATGCTTTCGTGTGATAAGTTTACTAATTCTAAATTTGATCTTCCTATAGCTATTGGTAAAACGATTGCTAACGAGCCTTTTATTGCTGATCTTACCAAGATGCCTCATCTTTTGATGGCTGGAGCTACCGGTCAGGGGAAATCTGTTGGTTTAAATGCAATTATAGCTTCTTTATTATATAAGAAACATCCTGCTGAGATTAAGTTTGTAATGGTTGATCCAAAGAAAGTTGAGTTGACTTTATTTACTAAGATCGAGCGTCATTTTTTAGCTAAGTTGCCTGATTCGGAAGATGCTATCATTACTGATACTCGTAAAGTTGTACGTACTCTTAACTCACTAACCATTGAGATGGATCAAAGATATGATCTGTTGAAAGATGCTCAGGTTAAGAATATTAAAGAATACAATGCCAAGTTTATTTCACGTAGATTAAATCCTAACGAAGGTCATCGCTATTTGCCTTATGTTGTATTGGTTGTGGATGAGTTTGCAGATTTGATCATGACTGCCGGTAAGGAGATTGAAACTCCTATTGCCCGTTTGGCTCAGTTGGCCAGAGCTATAGGTATCCATTTGATTATTGCTACTCAACGTCCGTCGGTTAACATTATTACAGGTACTATTAAGGCTAATTTCCCTGCTCGTATCGCTTTTAGGGTTATCTCAAAGATAGATTCAAGAACTATTTTGGATACCGGAGGTGCTGATCAGCTTATAGGTAGGGGTGATATGTTGCTTTCTACAGGTAGTGATCTTATTCGTTTGCAATGTGCTTTTATCGATACACCCGAAATTGATAGTGTGGCTGAGTTTATAGGCTCTCAAAGAGGCTATGCCAGTGCATTTAACCTTCCTGAATATCTTGATGAGGATAGTGAACCAAACAAGGATTTTGATCCTTCACAAAAGGATGAGTTGTTTGAAGATGCTGCCCGTATAATTGTTGCACATCAGCATGGATCAACGTCTTTGCTTCAGCGAAAGCTTAAACTTGGATATAACAGGGCAGGACGTATAATTGATCAGTTGGAGGCTGCCGGCATTGTTGGGCCTTTTGAAGGTAGCAAGGCGCGAGAGGTGAAATATAAAGATGAAATTGCTTTGGAACAGTATTTGAGGGATTATAATCAAAATCATAAATAACATAACACAATGAAGAAAATACTTCTTATCCTATTACTAACATTTATAGTATATCCATTTACAAAGACTTATGCTCAGGTTGTAGATAAAAAAGCTATTGCAATAGTTGATCAGCTTGCAGCTAAAATGAAATCGTATCCTACTCTAAAGATTGATTTTACCTATACTTTGGAGAACAAACAGAAGAAGATTAATCAAAGTAAGAAAGGTACTATTATTATTAAAAGTGATAAATATTCGCTAAATGTTGCAGGACAAAAGATTATATCGGATGGTAAAACTACCTGGACTTATATTCCTGATGCTAACGAAGTGCAGATTAATTCAGTTAATCCTAATGAAGATGAAGGTATTAATTTAACTAAGCTACTTGCTACCTATAGTAAGAACTTTCGCCCAAAGCTTATCAAAGAGGAAAGAGTAAGTAATGTAAATACACAGGTTGTTGATTTAGTTCCTTTAAAAACAAAGGCTTATTATAAGGTACGTCTGGTTATCGATAAAGATAAAACTCAGATAGTAAGTACTGAAATTTATAATAAGAATGAAAGTACTTTTAAATACAAAGTAGATAAGTTTCAACCCAATCCTAAGGTTGTAGATAGTGATTTTACTTTTAAGAAAACAGATTATCCAGCCAAGGTAGAGATTAATGATATGAGGTAGTAAAAAAGAGTACGTTTAGAGATTGAACGTACTCTTTTTGATTATGTGCACTTTGTGATGAAATCTTAAAATATTATACTAAATTTAGATAAAATTATCGCAGTCACGAAGCAAACTGTCGCAGTCACGAAGCAAACTGTCGCAGTCACGAAGCAAACTGTCGCAGTCACGAAGCAAACTGTCGTAGTCACGAAGCAAACTGTCGCAATATGGAAGCAGACTGTCGCTTTCTGGAAGCAGACTGTCGTTTTCACTAAAGGGGAAGTCGCTTTTACTAAAGGGGATGTCGTAATATCTAAAATTATTATTCTTATTGATAAATATTTTATGCTTTTTGTAATAGAAAGTAGTATATTTGCAAAAGAATACTGGTACACTTGAAACATAATTATGCATCTAATTGTTATTAATATCTATTATATTAGCATTTTTAATATAATAAGTAATAATTTTTTTGTTTTAAATAATAATATTTACATTTAAATATATTAAAACATAATGAATACTAAAGAACTCGAAAATAGAATAAAGGAGCTTGAACTAGAAGTAAGCATTTTAAAGTCTGTTAATAATAAACTTGAGATGCAAACTAAGACAACACAAAATCAATCTAATGAGAAATTATTAGATGCTGATACTACTATTCAAAATAGAGAGGACTTAACGTATAGAGAACAAATTACACGTGTTATTTTTGATTATTCATTTGGTTTTATTGGACTGTTGACTGCTGATGGCAAAGTATTGGATATAAATAAGACAGCTTTGGATTTTATTGGTATTAGTATTACAGATGTTATTAATAAACCTTTTTGGGAAACACCATGGTGGTCGCATTCTCAAGAAGTCCAGATTCAAATAAAGGATGCAATAATAAAAGCAGCTAAAGGAGAAATAATTAAAGATGAAACTTTTCATTATGATCAAGAAGGCTCCCTACGTAATATAGAGTATTCATTAAAGCCGGTTTATAATGAAAAGGGAGAAGTTATATATATTATTCCGGAAGGAAGAGATAATACAGATTTTAAGATTGCTAAAGAGAAACTAGAAGAGAGTAATGAAAAATATAGAGGGCTAAGTGAGGCAACTTTTGAAGCAATATTTATATCAGAAAAAGGTGTATGTGTAGGACAAAACCAGTCGGCTATTGATATGTTTGGTTATACAGATGAAGAAGCATTAGGCAGATATGGCACTGATTGGATTATCCCGGAGGATAGACCGATGGTGATGAAAAATATACTTGATAAGTATGAAAAGCCTTATGAAGCAACTGCATTAAGAAAAGATGGTACTACTTTTCCTTGTGTTTTGAATGGTAAAATGATGTTTTACAAAGGAAAAGATGTTAGGGTTACCTCTTTAACAGATGTTTCGGAACGTAAAAAGGCAGAAGAGGAGCTTAGAATGATTAAGTTATCTTTAGACGCATCTACTGACGGCTCGTATTTTATTGATATAGAAGGAAGGTTTGTTTATGTAAATGATGCAGGTTGCAAGGCTCTTGGCTATAGCAGAGATGAATTGTTAAACATGAAAATTAATGATGTTAATACAGGTGTTACTTCAGAAGTATGGATTAAATTAGTACAGATACTTAAAGATAAATTATCTATTATAAATTTAAGTGTTCATCGTCGTAAAGATGGTTCCGAATTTCCTGTTGAAATATCATCAAGCTATGTAAATATAGATGGTAAAGAATATATTAATGGATTTGCAAAAGATATTACCGAACGTAAGAAAGCTGAAGATGCATTAAAAGCAAGTGAATTCAAATATAAAGAACTCTTTGAATCAAACACTGATGGTATTACACTGTTCTATATCAATACACAGGATGGCACTATATCAAATATTATAGATGCAAATGAAAACTCCGCTAAAATGCTAGGGTATGCAAAAGAGGAGTTTTTGCAAAGGAATCCTGCTGATTTAGAAAAGGATATTACAATTGAGAAGCTAGAAAAACGTAAATATGATCTTCTTACAAAGGGTTTCTCTAACTTTGAAACAATAATAAAGCATAAAGATGGACGTGAGATAAATGTAGAAATTAGAGCACTGCTTGTTAATTATAATAATAAGCCTGCTTTAATGAATATTGTAAGAGATATTACTGAGCGAAAAAAGTTAGATGAGACCATAGTAATGCTTGCTCATGCTATTAAAAGTATTACTGAGTTTTTGATTATTACTGATTTAGATGATAATTTTCTTTTTGTTAATGATGCTTTTGTTAAAACTTTTCAATATGAACAACATGAGATAATAGGTAAACATATTGATTTGATAAGATCTGGTAATAACGACTATAATGTGATTAATAAGATACTACCCGAAACTATAAATGGTGGCTGGCAAGGTGAATTGATTAATAGAAGCAAGGATGGCAATGAGTTTTATGTTTATATCAATACTTCAGTAATTAAAGATGATGATGGCAAACCTATTGCTCTTATTGGTGTTGGTAGCGATATCACCGAACGTAAACAAGCATTACAAGAATTAATAAATGCAAAAGAAAAAGCCGAAGAAAGTGATCGACTTAAGTCTGCCTTCCTTGCTAATATGAGTCATGAAATACGTACCCCTATGAATGGTATTATGGGTTTTGCAGAGTTGCTAAAAGAACCACATTTGAATGATGAAGAGCAAAAAGAGTATGTAAATGTTATCCAGAAAAGTGGTGTACGTATGCTTAATATTATTAATGATATTATAAGTATCTCTAAAATAGAATCTGGTTTGATGGAGGTTTCTCTTTCAGAAACAAATTTAAACGAACAGCTTGATTATATATATACATTCTTTAGACCTGAGACTGAAAGTAAAGGTGTTAAATTGTCATATTGTAAATTCTTACCTTTAAATGATGCACTTATTAATACAGATAAGGAAAAAGTATATTCAATACTTACAAATCTTGTTAAAAATGCCATTAAATATACTGATAAAGGTTCTATTGTATTTGGATATACTTTAAAGAATAACTTTATAGAGTTTTATATTAAAGATACTGGTACAGGTGTTCCTGTCGGTAGACAAGAGGCTATTTTTGAACGGTTCATTCAGGCCGATATCGAAGATAAAAGAGCGTTTCAAGGTGCTGGTTTGGGATTAGCTATTACCAAAGCTTATGTAGAAATGCTTGGGGGCGAAATATGGTTAGTAAGCGAAGAAGGAAAAGGCTCACAGTTTTATTTTACGTTGCCATACACTAAAGTTATTGTAAAACCAGATGTTAGAAATGATATCAGTGAAGATGGAAATGATATTGATACATCTAATCTAAATATATTAATAGTTGAAGATGATGAGATATCTGATAAACTTATCTCCAGAATGCTGCTAAAAATAAGTCAGAAAATACTTCATGTTAGAAATGGTATTGATGCCGTGGAGACTGTTCGCAACAATCCTGATATTGATTTGATATTAATGGATGTCAATTTGCCTGAGATGGATGGATATGAAGCTGTAAGACTAATAAGGGAGTTTAATAAAGATGTGATTATAATAGCACAAACTGCTTATGCCCTTATCGGCGAAAAAGAAAAGTCGATAGCAAAAGGGTGTAATAACTATCTTTCTAAACCTATTGATCAAGCTTTATTAAAGAGCTTAATTATGAAATATTTTGGAAGTTAAGAGAGTTAAATATCAATAAAATCTTACATTGTTGGATTTTTATTATTTAAAATATGTGATTAACTTACATTAATATATAAAGAAATGAGGAAAATAGAATTAATAGGAATGATAAACTACTTGAAAAATAATATATTATTGTTTCTGATTTTTACTATTGGTAGTATTGGACTATACAGTTGGTTTGTAGGTGATTTTTTTCTTTCAACAATTATTAACTCTTATGTTTCAATGGCTCAAAGTACATCAGTAATATTTTGTGTTATTAGCATACTTCTATTTCTTCATCTTAACTTTAATAAATCCAAATTTCTGGGTTTAGTTATTAGTTTCTTTTCTTTAGTAATAATAATATATTGTAGTCTTATAATTTATAAATACAATTTTGGTTTACAAATAAAATTAGAAAACTTTTATATAGTAAAACCCAAAACAATAGGTAGGATTCTTTATGGCAGAATGTCACCTGTTACTTCAATATTATTCGTATTATCAAACATTAATATATTAATTATATTTTGGAAAGTTAAAAAAAGAAAACTTGTAAGTGATTTGATAAATTTTATTATATTGTTTATCACATTTATTATGCTTATTGGGTATCTATATCATACTCCAATATTATATGCCAGTAAGGTGATACCTATTGCTTTGCCAACTGCAATATGTTTCTTATTTCTAAGTATTACTTTTTTTAATATTCATGGACTCCCATTTAATTTTGGTAAAGATAAAACATTAAAATATCAATTAATTAAATCTTTTATTCCTTTAATCATATCTATAATTTTAATACAAGGTTATTTTGATTCAAGTGTTTTAAATCATCAAGAGAATAAAACTCTTTATGTTGCTATATTTGTTATAATATCTATAATAATTAGCATTATATTAATTATTAGAAATTCAATTACTATTGATAAGAAACTTAAAAATTCAGAATTTCTACTAAAAGCTAGCGAAGAGCAATATAGATTGTTGTTCAAATATATGCCTGTTCCAACTTATACTTGGCAGAAAGTTAAGGATGATTTAATTTTAATTGATTATAATGAAAAAGCAGATTCTTTTACTAATGGAAATATAAAAAAAATAATAGGGGTTAAAGTTAGTGAGTTTTATAAAAATGATCCAAAGATATTAAATGATTTTAGGCAATGTTTAAATCAAAAAACTATTATTGAACGTGAAATAAATTACGCTCTTTTATTAAGTAATGAACGTAAATATCTGAATGTGAAATATGCATTTGTTCCACCTGATTTAGTTATAGTTCATACAGAAGATATCACTGAAAGGAAACTGTCTGAAATAAAACTTACGAACAGTGAACTTTCTTTAAAACAAGCTCAGGAGATTGCTGGAATGGGTAATTGGGATTTTGATTTAATAAATAATAAAAACTCATGGTCTGAAAATTGTTTTAATATTTTTGGTTTAAAACCCAATGAAGTTGACCCAACTTTTGAATATTTTAAATCGAGAATTCACCCAGATGATGTACATTTAATAAACGATAGTCTTGAGGAAATTAGTAAAAATCGTATACCTGTTCAATTAGATATGCGAATACTATTTCCTTTAGGTGAGATTAAGTGGTTTAGAAACAATATTATTCCATTCTTTGAAGGTGATAAACTTGTATTAATTAAAGGGGTAAATATTGATATTACAGAACGCAAAAAAACGGAAGAGGAATTAAAAGAAAGTGAACATAAATATAAAGAACTCTTCGAAGTTAATACAGATGGTATCACACTTTTCTATATTAATGAACAAGATGGCTCTATTTCGAATATTATAGATGCTAATGAAAACTCAGCTAAAATGCTTGGGTACACTAAAGAGGAAATTCTACAATTTAATCCTAATGATTTAGAAAAAGACAAAACACTTGAGAAAATTGAAAAACGTAAGTTTGATCTTTTAACAAAGGGTTTCTCTAATTTTGAAACAACTATATTGCATAAAGATGGGCATGAAATAAGTGTAGAAATTAGGGTAATACTAGTTAATTATAATAATAGACCTTCTTTAATGAATATTGTAAGAGATATTACTGAACGTAAACAAGCTGAAGAAGTAATCCGTCAAAGCGAATCTTTGTTACGTTCTATAACCGAAACTACTTCGGATGTAATCTTTGTAAAAGATAAAGAATACCGTTTTTTATTTATAAATCCTGCAGGCTGTAAGTTGTATAATAAAACTCTGGAAGAACTGATAGGAAAATCAAAAGCAGATTTCCATACGAATCCTTTAGAAGTTGAAAAGTTTTTTGCAGATGATAAAAGAATAATGGAATCAGGCAAAATTGAAGTTATTGAAGAAGAAGTTGGTTATGCTGATGGTTATATTCATACATTTCTAACAACTAAAGTGCCTAGGTTGGATGGGCAGGGTAATATCATTGGGTTAATAGGTGTAGCACATGATATTACCGAACGTAAGCAAGTTGAACTCGACTTATTAAAAGCTAAAGATAGAGCTGAAGAAAGTGATCGTCTAAAGTCTGCTTTTCTTGCAAATATGAGTCATGAAATACGTACTCCTATGAATGGCATTATGGGTTTTGCAGAGTTACTTAAAGAACCACAACTTACTGGTGAAGATCAAATAAATTATATTAATATTATCCAGAAAAGTGGTGTTCGTATGCTTAATATAATTAATGATATCATTAGTATTTCTAAGATAGAAGCCGGATTGATGGAGGTGTCTCTTTCTGAAACTAATTTTAATGAACAACTTGATTATATATTTACATTCTTTAAACCTGAAACAGAAAGTAAGGGTGTTAAATTATCGTATAATAAATTCTTGCCATTAAATGATGCTCTAATTAATACAGATAAAGAAAAAGTATATTCTATTCTTACTAATCTTGTTAAAAATGCTATTAAATATACTGACAAAGGTTCTATTAATTTTGGATACACTATAAAGGATGGCTTTATAGTGTTTTATGTTAAAGATACAGGTATTGGTGTTCCTGTAAATAGGCAAGTTGCCATTTTCGAACGTTTTATTCAAGCTGATATCGAAGATAAAAGAGCATTGCAAGGTGCCGGTTTAGGTTTGGCTATTACAAAAGCTTATGTTGAGATGCTAGGTGGTGAAATATGGTTAGAAAGTGAAGATGGAAAAGGTTCTGTGTTTTATTTTACAATTCCTTATGTTAAAGTTGTAAAAGACACTACTGTTGTATATAACTTCTATAAAAACGATATTGAAATCAATAATACTAGTCTTAAAATATTAGTTGTAGAAGATGATGAGATATCAGATTTGTTCATCACTAGAGTACTAGATAAAATTAGTAAGAAAGTACTTCATGTTAGAAATGGTATTGATGCTGTAGATATTGTTCGCAGCAATTCTGATATTGATTTGATATTAATGGATGTCAATTTGCCTGAAATGGATGGTTACGAAGCTGTAAGGCATATAAGGGAGTTTAATAAAGATGTGATTATAATTGCACAAACTGCTTATGCTCTTATCGGCGAAAAAGAAAAGGCTATTGAAAACGGTTGTAATAATTATCTATCAAAACCCATTGATCAAGCTTTGTTAAAGAGCTTAATTAAGTTTTATTTTAATAATCCTTAAATCTGCAAATAATTTATTAACTTCAATAAGTTTAATGGACATCTGTAGATAAAAGGTTATACTAATTAAGAGTGTATTAATAGGGAAACCAACCTTGATTCCACAACAATATTGTTTCAGGTTAAAACAATATTGTTTCATCCTATAACTATATTGTTTTGGGCTACAACTATATAGTTTGCAGGCTCAGAAATACTTTTACACACAACAAAGAGTTTTTGTAGATAATTAAAGGATTTTGTAATTAAAAAGCTACTAATTTGCTTATATTAATAGTTAATGTCTTTTTAAAGAAAAATTTCTTTTTATTTATCTTTTATTTAATAATAATCTTACATATTTTCATAATTAATAGTAATTTTGTAAAAATGTTTTTTAATTAAAATAAAATCATAATCTAATGATTACTAAAAAAGAAATAGTTGATAATTGGCTGCCACGATACACAGGGATAGGTCTTGAGGAGTTTGGGGAGTATATTTTATTAGTTAATTTTCAGAAATATGTTGATTTGTTTTCTAGAAAATACAATGTAGATGTAAAAGGATGCGACAAGCCAATGCCATGTGCCACTGCTAATAACATTACAATAATTAATTTTGGAATGGGAAGCGCAAATGCTGCCACTGTTATGGATTTACTTAGTGCTATTGAACCTAAAGCATGCTTGTTTTTAGGCAAATGTGGAGGCTTAAAAAAGAAAAATAAACTTGGAGATCTTATTCTTCCAATTGCAGCAATAAGAGGGGAGGGCACTTCAAGAGATTATTTTCCTAAAGAAGTTCCTGCTTTACCGGCTTTTAACTTGCAAAAAGCTATTTCAACTACCATAAGGGATTTTGGTCGTGATTATTGGACGGGTACTGTATATACTACCAACCGAAGGGTTTGGGAGTATGATGAGGAGTTTAAAGAATATCTTCGTACCACTCGCAGTATGGCTATTGATATGGAAACTGCTACTATATTTATTGTAGGCTTTGCTAATCACATACCTTCCGGGGCTTTGCTACTTGTTTCGGATCAACCAATGATTTCAGAAGGTATTAAAACAGAAGCTATTGATAAAAGGGTTAACGAAACATTTGTTCAGGAACATTTGGATATAGGTGTTGATTCATTAAATCAGCTAATTAATCATGGCCTTACTGTAAAACATCTTTATTTTGATTATGATAATCAATACTAAACTACTTATTTACATAAAATGACTTCTAAAGAAATATTAACTGATCTTAAAAATAAAATATACCGACCTGTATATCTGCTTCATGGTGAAGAACCTTATAATATTGATGTAATTTCGGATTATATTGAGGAAAATGTGTTAACGGATGTTGAAAAAGAGTTCAATCAGACAATACTTTACGGTAGGGATGTGGATGTGGCTACCATCGTAAGCAATGCTAAGCGGTATCCTATGATGGCTAACTATCAGGTATTAATTATTAAAGAAGCTCAGGAAATAGATAAACTCGAAGAGCTTGCAAGTTACATTGATAATCCTGTAAAATCAACAATACTTGTGCTTTGTCATAAATATAAGAAGATTGATAAACGCAAGAAGTTTGCTAAAGATATTGAGAAGAAAGGCGTACTCTTCGAGTCGGCTAAGTTGTACGATAATCAAGTGCCTGCATGGATTAATGACTATTTAAAAGAGCGTAAACTAAAGATTACGCAAGAAGCTACTACGATGCTAGCCGATTATCTGGGTAATGATCTTGCCAAGATTGTAAACGAAATCAATAAACTTATACTTAATATACATGAAAACACCACTATTACACCCGAACTTATAGAGAAAAACATCGGTATAAGTAAAGATTTTAATGTGTTTGAACTTCAGAAATCTTTAGGTAAGAAAGATGTTCTTAAATCTAATCAGATAATCAACTATTTTGCAGCTAATCCCAGAGAGAATCCATTGGTTAAGATTTCTCCAATTATCTATAATTATTTTGCTAAAATTTTAACGTATCATCATCTGGCTGATAAATCTAATAATAATAATGTAGCCTCTGTATTAGGTGTAAGTCCCTTTTTTACCAAGGATTATGTAGAAGCAGCTCGTAATTATCCTGAGCCAAAGCTTCGTCAAGTCATCTCAATAATAAGAGAATATGATTTAAAGTCGAAAGGAGTAGGTAGTATCTCAGCAACTGATGGAGAATTATTGAAAGAACTTATCTATAAAATCCTTCATTAAGACCCCAATTAGGCAATTTAAGATAGTTTAACTATAATTTAACTAATAAAACGAGATAAAATACATTTTTAGGCTGCTTGTTATGATATAAATCATTAATTTTGCCGAATTAGTTTTTATTACAAATACGGAACCTATTTTAAAATTATGTATCTTAGAAATATTACTTTTTATTCGATAGCTTTACTCCTAACGATTATATTTACATCACATTCTGCGAAAGCACAAAATGGATTAGGCACTATAAAAGGCTTTATAACCGAAGAAACCGGAGAGCCTGTAATGTTTACAACTATTTTTCTAAAAGGCACTTCATACGGTGGAACATCAAATGCCAGTGGTTTTTATGTTATTTCAAATATAAAACCAGGCAACTATATTCTTATGGTTAAGAGTATGATCTATGATTCGATAAGTATGCCTATAACTATTAGTACCAATGATGTAATAACTAAGAAACTAAAGGTAAAGAAGGCAGCAATAAATTTAACTACTATAAATATTGAATCTTCAAGAGAAGAGGCACGTACAGAAACCAAGACATCAGAGTTTAAAGTAACACCAAAGCAAGTAAAACAGATTCCTACAATTGGAGCAACACCTGATCTTGCCCAATATTTACAGGTTATTCCCGGCGTTATCTTTACAGGCGATCAGGGCGGCCAATTATACATTAGGGGTGGTTCTCCAATTCAAAACAAAGTACTTTTAGATGGTATGATTATTTATAATCCCTTCCATTCAATAGGCTTATTCTCTGTGTTTGATACTGATATTTTACGTAATGCTGAAGTTTATACAGGTGGTTTTGGAGCTGAATATGGTGGAAGGATTTCCTCAATCATGGATGTTACTACTCGTGAAGGTAATACTAAAAAGCTTACAGGAAAAGTAAATGCAAGTACTTTTGGTTCAGGGATTATGATCGAAGGTCCTTTGAAGAAAGAAACAGAAGCCAGTCCAAGTAGTACTACATTTATAATTAGTGCCAAGAATTCTTATCTAGCTCAAAGTTCAAAGATATTTTATAGTTATATTGATTCAGCAGGTTTGCCTTTTAACTTTAATGATATTTATGGTAAGATAACTTTTAATGGTCAGAATGGTAATAAAATCAATTTCTTTGGATTTCATTATGATGATAATGTTCAAAATTACAGAGCTATATCAACTTTTAATTGGTTAGCTAATGGATTTGGTTCTAACTTTACAGTTGTACCGGGTAATTCCACAATGTTAATGGATGGGATATTTGCATATTCTAATTACAGTATTACAGAGGCTAGCAAGGATGGTTTGCCCCGAAGCAGTGATATTAGTGGTTTTAATATGGCATTAAATTTCACTTATATAATCGATAAAAATCAATTAAAGTATGGGCTGGAACTTCAAGGTTTTAAAACTGATTTTAATTTCTTTAATTCAGTTAAACAATCAATAAGTGCAAGTGATAATGATTCTGAAATTGGTGGTTATGTGAAATATAAAGCTACTATTGGTAAACTATTGCTAGAGCCAAGTTTTAGAGTGCAATACTATGGTTCACTTTCCGAAATGTCACCGGAGCCACGTTTAGCTATGAAATATCTTGTTAATGATAAACTTAGATTAAAAATGGCTAGTGGTTTGTATTCTCAAAATCTTATGGATGCTAGATCTGATTTAGATATTGTTAATCTATTTTATGGTTTTCTATCAAGTCCTGATAATTTACCATCACAATATAAACAACAAGATGTTACAAGTCGTTTGCAAAAATCTCAACATATAGTTTTTGGTGCTGAATATGATGTTAAAGATTATATAACAGTAAATGTTGAAGGTTATTATAAAAACTTCTCACAGTTGACTAATATAAATAGGAATAAAATTTTTCCTGATGCTGATCCTTATAACGATCCTTCTTCAATATATTATAGACCTGATTACTTGAGAACAGATTATGTTATAGAAACAGGTAATGCTTATGGTGTTGATTTTAGTTTAAAATACGACTATAAAAGACTGTATGTTTGGGCTGTTTATTCATTAGGATTTGTTAATAGATCTGATGAATTGGAAGATTATTCTCCAACATGGGACAGACGTCATAATGTAAATCTATTGGTTTCTTATGTATTAGGTTCTAATTTTGATTGGGAAGTTGATGTAAGATGGAATTATGGCTCAGGTTTTCCATATACTCAAACTCAAGGGTATTATGAGAAGTTAGATTTCGGACAGAATATAAGTTCAAACTATACTACTACAAATGGTGGTTTAGGAGTGCTTTATGCCGGACTTGATCAAGGAAGACTTCCTGCTTATCAACGTATGGATTTTACTTTAAAAAAGAAATTCTTCTTAACTAAGAGTTCAATTCTCGAAACTACTTTAAGCATTACAAATGTTTATGATTATCAAAATATATTCTATTTCGACCGCGTACTAAATCAAAGAGTAGATCAGTTGCCTTTTATGCCAAGTTTAGGATGTAGTTTAACATTCTAAAGTTGTTAAATAATTCATTCATATTAACTTTTCATAAGTTATGTATAATTAAATCTCATTAAGATGATAACTTTTGAAGAGGCTTTAAATATCGTTTTAGATTCTGCAATTGAAACAAATGTAGAAAATGTCGGTATGATTAATTCTCTAAACAGAGTATTAGCTGAAGATATTTTCTCTGATATGAACATGCCACCTTTTGATAAATCGGCAGTTGATGGTTATGCTTGTAGAAAAGATGATATTTATTATGAATTAGAGCTGATTGAAGTGATCCCTGCCGGTAAAAAGCCAGATAAAGAAATTCAAACAAGACAATGTTCAAAGATTATGACAGGTGCTATGCTTCCTAATGGAGCAGATTGTGTTATAATGGTTGAAGACACTGTAAGTAGTGATAAAAGAGTTAAGTATCTAAAAGATTCAACATCCGTTAATATCTGTTATAAAGCTGAAGATATTAAGAAAGGAGCTTTAGTTCTTAATAAAGGTATTATTATTAAACCTCAGCATATAGCTGTCATGGCATCTGTTGGTGCTGTTAATCCTAAAGTAAGTTGCCAGCCTAAAATTGGCATCATCTCTACAGGTGACGAATTAGTAGAACCTTCTGTTACTCCAGAAATCTCTCAAATTAGAAATTCAAATGCTTGGCAATTAATTGCACAGGTTCATAAAGCAGGAGCTTCTGCCAATTATGAAGGAATTGCTAAAGATGATAAAGAATCAACATATAATAAAATAGCTTCAGCATTTTCAAACAACGATATAGTTCTTCTTACAGGTGGCGTTTCAATGGGTGACTTTGATTATGTGCCTGAGATTTTGAATGACATGGGTGTTGATATTCTTTTCAAAAGTATTGCAGTTCAACCTGGTCGTCCAACTGTTTTTGGTGTTAAAGATAATAAATACATCTTTGGTTTGCCCGGCAATCCGGTATCTTCTTTTGTTCAGTTTGAGATGCTTGTTAAGCCTCTTATTAGAAAGATGATGGTATGCATCGAAGAGATTCCTGAATTAACTCTTAACATGGGAAGTGATTATCGTCGTAAAAAGACAGAGCGTAAAGCTTTTATTCCTGTTAATATTAAAGATGGATTGATTTTTCCTGTTCAATATAATGGCTCAGCACATATTCATGCTTATGCTTTTGCTAATGGTTTGATATGGATGGAAAAAGGACAGTCTGAATTAAGAAAAGGAGAATCCGT
>TBL_comb47_HYPODRAFT_10004240_pt1 | contig 16566 bp, 11 predicted proteins | sample TroBogypolimnion_40_FD_10682 | JGI IMG/M metagenome (IMG submission 10682)
GCGGAACTTGCANNGACGAGTGCCCGGTAGAAGCAATCAGCGAAGGTGATATCTTTTTAATCGATGCTAGTCTTTGCACCGATTGTGGTTCATGCGCTGAAGTTTGTCCTACCGACGCAATTTCTCCCGAATAACCAGAGAAATAGATATAATATGAAAGCCTGCTACCCATTAGCGGGCTTTCATTTTTATTTTGCATTTCCTATGGAAAAACAACCTTCAAGAAGCGAAGCTTATGCCCTGTTATGCCAGTATAACCAGCAGGAGAGCCTGATCCGTCATGGACTGGCGGTTGAAGCGGTGATGCGATGGTTTGCAGAACAATCGGGCGAAGATATCGGGAAATGGGGAGTAATAGGACTTTGTCATGATCTTGATTATGAGAAATATCCGGATCAGCATTGTGTCATGACCCGGAAAATTCTCGAATCTGAAAACTGGCCGGAAGCCTATATCCACGCCATTGTAAGTCATGGCTGGGGAATCTGTTCCGACACTGAGCCACTTGAATGGATGGAGAAGATACTTTTTGCCACCGATGAGCTCACGGGTCTGATTACCGCATGCGTTTATGTACGGCCATCCAAAAGCATTCTTGACCTGACCACCAAATCTGTAATGAAAAAATGGAATACCAGGACCTTTGCCGCCGGAGCAAACCGTGACATTATTACCAAGGGAGCCGAAATGGTCGGACTGACTGTGGAAAGTCTGGTTGAAAAGACTATCCGGGCGATGCAGAAAGGGGCTGATAGTATTGGACTAAGAGGAAATCTTTAGCTAATCAGGAGAATAAATTCAGATTAACTGACTATTTATGGATCCTAAGTAAGTTCGTAATCTGACAAATCAATGGTCTACTTAATTGATTAATTGTTATTTAGAAAAATGTGATTACACATTCAATTATACTGGCTACTTATAATCTCAGATCCATATGTTTTTTGGTCTGATAAAGGCGTAATAAATTATTAAGACTCCGATTAAATAGGTACAGTTTACTTCAGATGGTTAAATGAATTTAATATTTTTGTAGAGAGTAAAAATTTAAGTCGAGAAATCAATCTTTTAAACCGGTAAAACAAAAGAGTTATTCTTTAGCATGAAGATAATTTCCAATAACCCAATTCAAATAAAGGATCCGGAGGAGCCCTTCCCGGTACAGAAAAATCAATGGGGAAAGAAATCTGCTCCGATAATTCTTGTTGCCGAGGATGTTCTGTTGAATATGGTACTGGTTACAACCCTGGTAAAGAAGATGATCCCTGATGTCACTATTTTGAAGGCCGTGAATGGTATAGAAGCCTTTGAGATGGCTATCTCAAAAAACCCGGATCTGATTATCATGGATATCCAAATGCCCTTGATGTCAGGTATTGAGGCTACGCTGGAAATACGGAATTATGAAAAAAATAATGGGGGCCGAATCCCGATTGCAGCATTAACAGCCGGATTTGAAAAGCAAAAATGTTTGGAGGCGGGAATGGATGAGTTTATGACCAAACCGCTAAATATTGATACTTTGGATGGTTTGCTTTCGAAATACCTGCATGGAATTCCAAAGATAATCCGGTAATTTTTAAATGAGGTAAATCCTAATTGCCACAATTGAACTCCTGCGCCCAATCTCTCTCCACTCTTTTGCGGCCCTTACAAACCGTTTCCAATCTGAATTCCAAATCTGTGTTTATACGCTGAAAGGTAAGTTCATTTAAGTCGGAATCAAAACACAATCTATTTTGTTAAATGTTAAACATTTAAGTTCCGATTCTTGTTAGTAAACCGGGTTCCGTAAATTATTGTGAAACTAAAAATCTAAAAGTTATGCCAAAGTATGTAATCGAGAGGGAAATTCCGGGCGCAGGCAATCTGACATCCGAACAATTAAAAGGTATTTCGCAGGTCTCATGTGGAGTTTTAAGCAAAATGGGTTCCGAAATTCAATGGATCCAAAGCTATGTCACCGCCGATAAAATTTATTGTGTTTACATAGCTTCCAATGAAGCGATGGTTCGGGAACATGCAAAGCAAGGCGGATTTCCAGCAAATTCTGTCAGTGAGGTATCTGCAATTATTGATCCCTCAACTGCAGAGTAATTTTTTCAGGAATGGATTACGAATATTGGTTTGAATGATTTTATCTCATCGGAATAGAATGTAAAATAAACTTTTAACTTTGTGTACTAACTTTTATAATCCACTCAAAAAAAGCGCATAATGAAAACTGAACAATGTTTATTTTCCGGAGATTCTGGTTGGGTAAAAAAGAGTGGAAATGACCTTGGCAATTCTGCTCAGCTGGTTTTCTTATTTGGCAATAAGGAGTTACTAAAGGATCAGCAAAATATTGATTCAGTAGCATATATGTATCCCTTAGCGCAGATTGTCGGTTGTTCGACTTCTGGTGAGATTTATCTGGAAGAGGTGATGAATAATCATATTGCCTGTACGGCTGTTTGGTTTGAGAAAACGACTTTCAAAATATCAAGAGAGTATATCCATTCCATGGAAGACAGTTTTATGGTCGGTGAAAAACTGGCTGAACAGCTTGATGTCGAGAATCTTGTCCATGTTATGGTGCTGTCGGAAGGATTAAATATTAACGGTAGTGAGCTTACAAAAGGGTTAAACAGTAAGCTTAAAAACCGGATTCCGGTTACAGGTGGTCTTGCAGGCGATCAGGCAGATTTTCATGAAACTGTAATTGTCCATAATCGGGCAGGTGAAAATAACCTGGTATTGGCTATCGGATTCTATGGAGATCATCTAAAGATTGGTTATGGTTCGATGGGAGGCTGGGATTCGTTCGGAGTCGACCGTGAGGTAACCAAGTCGAAAGGGAATATTTTATTTGAGCTTGATGGTCATCCGGCACTGGAGTTATATAAACGTTATCTGGGCGATCATGCCGCAAATCTGCCGGCTTCGGCGCTGCTCTTCCCGCTAAGCCTGCGGTTAAAGGATTCTGAAACAGCATTGGTCAGGACCGTTTTGGCTGTTAATGAGGCTGATGGAAGCATGGTTTTTGCCGGAGATATTCCTCAGGGTGAATATGTGCGGTTGATGAAAGCGAATTCTGACCGACTGATCGAGGGTGCCAGTGGAGCGGCAGAGATGTCGAAAACCTCTCTGCAGGATCCATCTCCTGACCTCGCAATCCTGATCAGCTGCGTCGGACGGAAACTGGTACTTAAGCAAAGGGTCGAAGATGAACTGGAAATTATTAGGGAGTCTTTTGGCCCCCTTACCACCATTGCCGGATTTTATTCCTATGGAGAGATAAGTCCGATCAAACCTTTTGATCAACATTGTGAACTCCATAATCAAACCATGACCATTACGCTGTTTAAAGAGGTATAGTTCCTTCTAATTATGGAAAATAAATTGAACAAACTTTTATTTCGACAGATTAAGCGTCATTTCGGCACAGCTGACCCTTTGCCAGAAGGGCTCCGCGATTTTATCCGGGACATTAACAATACTTATGAGAATTTTGAAGAAGATTCCAAGCTCCTTCAGAATTCAATCGAAATTAGTTCTCAGGAACTTCGGGAAGCGTTTCAAAAACACAAACTTGATGCAGAAACTCACAAGGGGACTATCAATAAAATAAAAGAGGCGATATACGCTCTTAATCCTAACAATGATACGAAAATTATTGAGGGGGAGACAGCTCTTTCTGATAGCAGTTTTTTGTTCAATTCGCTTATTAAATTAATTGAAGAAAGGAAACAGGCCGAAGAAGAAATTCTAAAACTCTCTAAGGCAGTTGAACAAAATCCTGCTTCTATCGTGATTACCAATACTGATGGAGATATTGAATATGTAAATCCAAAGTTCTGCGACCTTACAGGGTATACCAGAGAAGAGGTAATTGGTAAGAATCCAAGAATATTAAAATCTGAATCCACCCCTTATGAATTGTTTATTGACCTGTGGGATACCATCTTATCGGGCAATGAATGGCAGGGAGAGCTTCAAAACAAGAAGAAAAACGGTGAACATTACTGGGAATCAGCTTTAATTTCTCCAATTATCAATGAGAACCGGCAAATCACCCATTTTATCGCAATTAAAGAAGATATTACAGCCCGCAAAAGCGCGGAAGAGGAGCGGTTAAAGCAAGCGGGTTTGATAACCTCATTGCTTGACTCGATCCCTGATATCATCTTTTTTAAAGATACCGAAGGGGTCTACCTTGGTTGCAATCCACCTTTTGCAGAACTGGTAGGGAAATCCAGAAATGAGATCATCGGGAAGAATGACTATGATCTCTTCGACCGTGAATCGGCAGATTCATTCCGGTTCTTTGATCGTGAGATGCTTAAACAAAGGCATTCCCAACACAATGAGGAATGGATAACTTATCCCGATGGCCGCAATCTCCTTATTGATACCCTAAAAACCCCCTATTGGGCGAGCGACGGGAGCCTGATTGGAATCCTTGGTATTAGCAGAGATATTACGGAAAGAAAAAAAGTAGAAGATGCATTAAAGCAAAGCAGTCAGAAATGGGAAGCCATTATCGCTGCATCGCCTGATGGAATAGGAATGGTCTCGATTGACGGGAGGATACAGCTGATGTCGGAGAAATTAGCCTTGATACATGGCTTTTCCATTGATCAAAGGGAGGAATACCTGGATAAAACCATTTTTGATTTCATTGATCCATCGAATCATAAAATCCTGATTGAGAATATTCAAAAATTGCTTTCAGGTGAAATAAATCACAAGATCACCGAATACCTGGCTGTAAAACAGGATAAATCGAGGTTCTTTATTGATGTGAATTCCTCCGTTTTGTATGACGAAATTGGCAATCCGGAAAGTATTCTTTTTGTAGAAAGGGATATTACTGAGCGAAAATTAGCCGAAGAGACACTCCAGACCAAGACTTCACTGCTCGAAGCTCAGACCAATGCCACAATTGATGGGATTTTAATCATTGGGAACGATCAAAAAAGAGTCCTGATCAATCAGCGTGTCATTGACCTGTTTGAGGTTCCACAATATATTGTTGATAGTGAGGATGATTCCTTATTGCTCAATCATGTTATGAGTCTGAATAAAAATCCGGATGAATTTCTGGAAAAAGTAAGATATCTCAATGATCATAACACTGAAATTAGTCAAGATGTGCTTGAACTAATTAGCGGAAAAGTTATGGACCGCTATTCTGCACCTGTTTTGGGGAAGGACGGGAAGAATTATGGCAGGATCTGGACTTTCCGGGATATAACGAAAAACAAGCAGGCCGAAGAGTTGCTGCAAAATGAGCGGGCACTTTTTAGAACAATTATTGATCTGATCCCTGATGCAGTCTATGTAAAAGATATCGAAGGGCGAAAGATCCTGGCCAATCCAACAGAAGTACTGCTTGCCGGCAAGAATGCGGAAGATGAGATAATCGGGAAGACAGACGAAAATCTGTATCCCGATATTGTTGCTCAGCGAGCACTGCAGGAAGACCAGTTCGTCCTTCAAACGGGAAAGTCGATTCTGGATATTGAAGGTTCATTAGTCGACAACAAGGGGAAATTGCACTCATTGTTAATATCTAAAGTGCCATTACGCGATGTTCATGGTAAAATTACCGGTTTGGTGGGAGTGACCCTTGATATCAGTTCCCGTAAAAAGGCGGAGGACGATCTAAAGCAAATTTCAACCCGGCTCTCTTTAGCTGCTCGCGCCGGTGGGGTAGGTGTTTGGGATCTTGATCTTGAAGCGGATTTTCTTCTTTGGGATGATCAGATGTTTTCGCTTTATGGCGTTGATAGAATGTATGTTGGTCAGGCAAATGAAACGCGGATCTCCGGTATTCATCCGGATGATGCGATTCTTGTAGACCTTCAGATCGAGCAGGCAATCAGGGGTGAGAAGGAATTTGATACTGAGTTCCGTGTGATATGGCCGGATAAATCGGTTCATAATATCAGGGCGCTTGCAACAGTCCAGCGCGATGACTCAGGAAAACCACTTCACATAATCGGAACAAACTGGGACATTACCGAACAGAAAAAAACTGAAGAGACACTTTTAATCGCCAAGCTGGAATCTGATAGTGCCAATAAAGCCAAATCAGAATTTTTGGCCAATATGAGTCACGAAATACGCACTCCGCTTAATGGAGTGATCGGATTCACCGATCTGCTTTTGAGATCTCCGTTAAATAAGATCCAACAGCAATATGCCAAAAATGCAAATACATCGGGTCACTCATTATTGGGAATCATTAACGATATTCTCGACTTTTCAAAGATTGAAGCGGGTAAGATGGAGCTTGACTGGATAAAGGCTGATATCATCGAACTTGCCGAACTTTCCTCCGATATTGTCAAATACCATGCTTCACAAAAAGATATTGAGCTCCTTTTGAATATTCAGCTTGATATTCCTCGTTTCGCTATAATAGACCCAACCAGACTGAAGCAAATTTTAGTCAACCTTTTATCTAATGCCGTTAAGTTTACTGAAGCAGGAGAAGTCGAATTGAAGTTGACTTTCAATAAAATAGATGAATTCTCAGGCAATTTTAATTTCTCTGTCCGTGATACGGGTATAGGAATCAGTGAAGAACAACAAAAGCAGCTGTTCAAAGCATTCTCCCAGGCAGATACTTCCACAACCAGGAAATTTGGAGGTACCGGACTTGGGCTGACAATTTCAAATATGCTGGCCGAAAAAATGGGAACTAAGATTGAATTGATTAGTGAGCCGGGTGAAGGTTCAACCTTCTTTTTCACTCTGTTAACGGAATTTGAAATTGGAGAAAAATTAAATTTTAGTAGTCTGGCAACCATAAACCGATTGATGGTAATCGATGATAATGACAATAACCGGCTGATATTGGAACACACCTGCAAAAATTGGGGAATCGAATTTGTAGGGGTCGAAAGTGGATATTCCGCAATTAAGCTTATTGAAGCCTCAAAACCGTTTGACGTAATTATCGTGGATTATCAGATGCCTGATCTGAATGGGCTTGATACCATCAGAAGGATCAGAGAAGACTTGAAGCTAACCCCTGAAATGCAACCTATTATATTGCTCCACAGTTCCTCTGATGATATCCAGATTTATGAAGAGTGCAAAAAAATGGGGGTGATCTTTAATCTGACAAAGCCCGTGAAATCGTCAGAATTATTGCATTACCTGAATAGTATTCACCATCAGTCAGACCCTGTCTTATGGATTGAAAATCCTGCATTTGAATCAATTAATTTTGATCTGGAGCAAAAATCAACGCCAGTAATCCTCGTTGCAGAGGATGTTGTTATAAATATGATTCTGGTGACCACTTTAATAAAGAAGATGATTCCGAATGTGATTATCTATGAGGCTAAAAATGGGAGGGAAGCCTTTGAAATGACCATATTAAAAAAGCCAAATCTGATCATCATGGATATTCAAATGCCTGAAATGTCTGGAATTGAAGCAACCATGGCTATTCGGAATTATGAGATTGATAAAGAATGGCGGACACCGATTATTGCCTTGACAGCAGGAGCAGTAAAAGGGGAAAAGGAGAGATGTCTGGAGGCAGGGATGGATGGTTTTTTGACTAAGCCACTGGATCATAATCGCCTGCATAATATACTGGATAAATATCTTAACTATTTTTCCCGGGAAACCCCAACTGGTATTGCCAATGAAATTGAAACCCAGGGGAATATTCATTTCGACCGGATAATGGTGCTGGAAGGTATTGGATACAGTAATACGATTTTTAATGAATTAATAGAAGCCGTTGAATTGCAATTCGGTCAGGATATAGACCTACTGGGGAAAGCAATAGACCAGCGGAATCTTCCGGAAATTAAAAGGATTGCGCATTCCATTAAAGGTGCCTCCCTGAACATGTGGTTTAACAAGATGGCAGAATTGGCCATCGAATTCGAATTGTATCTAGATAAAGACTACATCGGTGAGCTGAACGATCTCTTTAAGGAATTGGTTTCGGAATGGGAAGTAGTGAAGGATCTTTTGAAGAAATCAGAAAACCTAAACCTTAATTGATTCTTGCAATTTTGGAAAAATTATTGATCTTTGTAATGCGACAGGGTTGTAAGACATTCACCCCGGTTTGCTGTTATGCCCGTTTTTATTCTGTAAATCTGGAAGCGCTTACCTTATCAACCAGGTAAACAATCGATTGGTGAGAGATGCCGGTATGGAGACTTAGACCTATTTCGCAGGTTCTGCTGGTCGAATATCCATGGTGAATCTCTTCGGAGGTCAGTTTATTTTTAAGATTGGCCAATCCGTGCTGGTTAAGTTCTGGGAATAAAAACCCGCGATCGCCTGCGAATCCGCAACAATTTATTTCCGTAATCACAACTTTGGCGGCACAGATTTGAGCCAATTCGGCCAATTTCCTTTCCAAACCCATTTTTTTCATGCTGCAAACGGGAAAGACAGTAATGGTCTCCTGTAAAGGTGTTATTTCAAGCCAGGGCAGGAGGTGTTCAAGAATAAACTCAACCGGTTCGTACAATTTGAGTTTTTCTGACATGTTCTCTCTCATTGTAAACAGACAGGGACTCATATCACATAGAACAGGATATTTCCCGTTTCGGGTTGCCTGAATCAGGGCAGTTTCAAGTTCTCTTGATTTTTTTAAACCTGCTTCAGTGTACCCTTTACTCAAAAAGGCCATTCCGCAACACAGCTTATTGAGATTTTCAGGGTAAATAACTTCGAATCCGCCCTTATTCAAAAGTTGCACCAGTTTTTCCGAAAGTTGCTTTTCCTTGCGGTTCTCTCGTGAAACCCCCATCGCCCGGTTAATACATGATGGAAAATATACAACCTTGCGCCCTCTGGCAATCCGGGAAGAGCTATTCCCATCAATTTTACCTGCACCAAGAGGCATGTACCGATTCCATTGGGGTATTCTGTTTCCCGACAAAGTCCGTAACCCTCCTGAAATACTTTTCATCAGGGTGGTTCCCAACATGTAATGAAAAGCACCAACCGTTGAAAGGGCGAATCTTGCCGTAGCGGTAACCAGGTTCATATTTCCGGCAATCCAGTCCGCAATTCGGGTGTGGGATCCTACCTCATTACTTCGTAGATGTTTGATTAGCTTTCCGGTGTCGATTTTAACCGGGCAGCTCGTGGCACATAGCCCGTCAGTGGCGCAGGTTTCATTACCAGTATACTTAAAGTCTTTGGTTAACGCCGCTAAAATGTGAGGTTCATGACCGGTCTGGGTGAGATTCATCATTTCCCGGTAAACCGCAATCCGTTGCCTGGGAGTGAGGGTCAGTTCAGCAGAAACACAGGATGGTTCACAGAAACCACATTCAATGCATTTGTCAATCTTATCGTTCGCCTCCGGAATCGGTTTTAGATTTTTAAGATGCCCCTTGGGATCATTGGTAATAATCACCCCGGGATTCAGCAGGTTCTGAGGATCAAACAGATTTTTGATCTGTCTCATCAGTTCATAAGCCTCTTTACCCCACTCCAGTTCCACAAAGGGGGCCATATTCCGGCCTGTTCCGTGCTCGGCTTTGAGCGAACCGTCATATTCGTTAACTACCATATCCGCAACGTCAGCCATAAACTGACCGTAGCGGTCGATTTCACTTTGTTCTCCAAAATCCTGGGTGAATACAAAATGAAGGTTTCCTTCCAGTGCATGGCCAAAGATCACCGCTTCATTATAGCCCCATTTTTTGAAGAGCTGCTGAAGCTCAAGTGTCGCTTCAGCTAACCGCGGTACCGGGAATGCAACATCTTCGATAATAACGGTAGTTCCTGATTTCCGGATCGCTCCAATCGATGGGAACATCCCTTTGCGGATATTCCAAAGTCGCTCATATTCCGATGGAATTGCAGTAAACAGAACGGGAATTTCAGTTGAAATCGGTTGAATTGCAGCAAGGATTCCGGCTATTTGCCTTTCAAGCTCTGTCTGTTGAAGTGCCCTTGTTTCGACAAGAAGTGCACATCCATTGGGATTAATCGTTTTCAGGTATTCCGGAACACCTTCCTGATTCTCAACAGAGCGCAGACCTGCCCTGTCGATCAGCTCTACCGCTGAAACGGGAGCCGCATGCAACAGCGTTACGGCGTTGCATGCGTTCTCAATATCCGGAAAAATCATCAGCGAACTGGCCCTGAACGGATGTTCCACCACCGTTTTATAGGTAATCCCGGCAATAAAACCAAGTGTTCCTTCCGAGCCGATCATTAAATGCCCGATCACATCAAACGGATCAGAATAATCGACCAGGGCATTCAGGCTGTACCCGGTTGTGTTTTTCATCTTATACTTCCGGGAAATTCTGTCAGCCAGGGTTTTATTTGCCTTGACTGCAACTGCCATCCTGGTAACACTTTGGATTAACTCCGGATGCATTTGGCCAAATTGTTTCCTGCTTTCAGGATCAGCAGTATCAAGCATTGAGCCATCTGAAAAAATAATGCGAATACTATCAAGCGTTTTATAGGAATTTTCGGCAGTACCACAGCACATCCCGCTGGCATTGTTTGCGGCTATACCTCCAATCATAGCTGCATTGACGGATGCAGGATCAGGACCAATTTTACGCCCATACGGAGCCAGTAAAGCGTTGACGCGTCCGCCGGTCAAACCGGGTTGGAGCCTGATTTTTAAACCACCTTCCGTGATGGCATATTCTTTCCAGTGGTTTCCCGCCACGACCAGCACAGAATCTGAGATCGCCTGGCCTGACAGGCTTGTCCCGGCAGCCCGAAATGTGACCGGAAGTGATAGGGCTGAACTTTTCTGCAAGATCCACCTCACCTCTTCTTCATCCTTGGCTTTAATGACTATTTTAGGGATCAGCCGGTAAAAACTTGCATCTGTGCCGTAAGCCAGTGTATGAAGCGGATCATGAAAGATCCGTTTGGAGTCTATTCCCGGTGTAAGTTGCTGAAATAGGGTTTTATAATTTCCTGCTAACATATTAAATCAAAGTATATGAGGCAGAGGTAAAATTAGGCAAATTAACCTTTTATCTAATGATTTAAGAAATAAGAGTTTTTATTATTATTCAGGAAATCAGAATTCCTCAGGGAGATAAAAAAGAGGTCTTCCAATGGAAAACCTCTTCATTAAAGGAGTTGGATAATTTAAAAAGTGAATGCAAACTCAAGCTCCAATTGATTCATCTTCAGATTAATCGTTTGATTTGGTATCCCGTTCCCGGTATAGTCAAGAGGATTATATCCCTTAACACTTGCAGGCAGGGCATAAACCAATGCAGCGTGGACCGAGTTCCTTGTTTTTCCGATCTTTTTGGAAAATCCTAAAGTAAGGTGATCCTGGATTGTTGCCGGAGCCAAAATGTTAAATAAAGTCTGGCTGGAAGGGATGGGTTGATCACTATGAGAATAACCGCCTCTTAATGTCCACCCGTTGATGCCGCTAAATTCGACTCCGACTTTATAAATATTGATATCTTGCCAGCCAAAACCGGGTCCATTATTGGATCCAAGCGGAGCTGTAGCTAATGTCATCGGGTTAAATGAATTGGAAACGGATTTAACGCCGCTATAATTAATGCGCTTATAATCTGCCAATACAGCCCATTCCTTAGTGAACTCATACGCCAGTCCAGCTGACCAGTTTGACGGAATATCAAAATTCCCCTGTTCAGCAAACAATCCGGCGTATTTACTGAATTTGGACATTGTTATCTTCGGCTGATAATTCACACCCAGGGTTAATCCATTTGCCAATTGTCCCATATAGCCCAATTTAATTCCCAACCCAGTGCTGTTGTCGGTCCCGTTTCCGCTTACTTTCGCTTGCGCTTGTGACATTTGTGCAAATGACGCCACCCCTTTGGCACTGAAATACTGATATACCACCAGGGCTGTTACTCCAAGACTATGTTTTTCAGCAATTTTCCCCGAATAGGTAAGACCAAGAAACATCTGCGCGAGGTTAATTCCCGTAGATTGCGAACTGGGGTCATAAAAGGTCTGGGTTTTATAATTGGTATTCATCCCTCCGTTACCAAAAAGGGTTGCGGAAAAACTGCTTTTGTTGTTGATCATCCAGTTGGCTCCGAGGCTTGGTTCCAAAAAGAGTTTGGATCCGCTCTCAACGGTGCCGGGAGTTAATCCCATTGTATTTGGAGAACCGGATGGAGTTCCGGTAATGGTGTATTGCCTGTTCGGGTTAAAGAATTCAAATCCCACATTGTATTGTTGACCCAGAAAAACGTTTCCTGCCGGATTCCCGTTAATCAGGCTGTTTTTATACCAGGCTGTACCAGCTCCGGCCAATCCCTTATTCTGAGCGCCATAACCTACGCCGAAATATCCGTCTGTCGCCTGAACAGTTTGCAGTAATCCAAAACCTGTTATTATTAACAAGGTAGAAAGCGTAATTTTATAAAGGCTTTTCATTGCTTAAAAATTAAGTAAAAAATAGGATCATTAAGTGCTCACAAAGTTATGATCGCCTTACTTGTAGCTTCAAATAAAGGTGTGCATCTTCGCAATGGATATTGTGATAAATCGCACAATTAAAGTTTAACCAATAGTTCTAAGCAGTAGGTAATTAAGGCAGTGTGTATTAAATTCCCCAATCTGATTCCTGATTGTTTTCCGAAATTTGGCTTGAATGGTATTTCAATAAAAATCAGATTCAATTACAACTAATCAAAGCAACACCCCTGATCTATCCAAATCTGAAATAGATCAAGGGTGTTTTTGTTTCAATAATGTCTATTGGGGAATATGGTTAATTTGATGCCACAACCGTTGCTTTTTCGTCTTCAAACTGATAGAGTACCGTTGACAGGTAGCGTTCGCCGGTATCGCACATAATGGTAACGATTTTTTTACCCTTGTTTTCCGGTCTTTTAGCTACCTGTAATGCAGCATAAGCTATTGCACCGGAGGAGATCCCAACCAGGAGACCTTCAGCTCTTGCTAATTCGCGGCTGGTTTGAATGGCCTGATCGTTTGTGACAGTGATAATTTCGTCAATAACCGAAACATTTAGAATATCCGGTATAAAGCCGGCACCGATACCCTGAATCTTGTGAGGTCCGGGATTTCCACCGGAGAGGACCGGGGAGTCAGTTGGTTCGACCGCAATAATCTGTACTCCTGGTTTCCTGGACTTCAGAACTTCGCCTACGCCTGTTATGGTTCCACCTGTGCCTACTCCTGAAATGAAAATATCGACTTCGCCATCGGTATCATTCCAAATTTCTTCAGCCGTTGTTTTACGGTGAATCTCAGGGTTGGCCAGGTTTTTAAACTGTTGTGGCAGGAAAGAATTAGGGGTTATTGCGGCTAATTCGGAAGCCCTGCGTATTGCCCCTTTCATTCCTTCGCTTCCGGGGGTGAGGACTAATTCAGCGCCCAAGGCTTTCAAAATATTTCTCCTTTCGTGGCTGAAGGTCTCAGGTAATAAAATTATCAAACGATATCCCTTGGCTGCAGCAACAAATGCAAGGGCAATACCTGTGTTACCACTGGTCGGTTCAATAATTACCGAATCTTTATTCAGCAATCCCTGCTTTTCAGCGGCTTCTATCATCGCAAAACCAATACGGTCTTTGACACTTCCGGCAGGATTGAAGAACTCAAGCTTTCCAATAATCGTGGCTTCAAGGTTATGGTGCTTATTGAAGTTAGTGAATTCCAGTAAGGGAGTTTTCCCAATTAAATCGGTGAGATTGGATGCAATTTTTGTCATGGCTTTCTTTTTTATTTTATGATACAAATTTGAAGGATAAAAACTGGTATGACAATCCCATAAAATGCGTATTTTTTAATACCTTCTTTATGGTATAAGCGTCGTCGACAAGGTTTATAATTGCCGGGAATTGGGAATTTAACTGTGAATCCACTAATATTGTGCCACAGATATTAAAGAAATGAAAAACACTTCGGTTTTGGATATACGTCAAATCCAGCCTGCAGATAATCAGGCATTGGCGAAGATAATCCGTTCCTCATTGGCTGAATTTGGAGCAGATCATCCGGGAACGGTCTATTTTGATAAGTCGACAGATGCACTGTTTGAACTATTCAGGAGAGAGCGCTCGGAATACTTTGTTGCCGAATATGACGGGCGAATCGTTGGCGGAGGAGGAATTTTCCCCACTGAGGGGTTGCCTTCAGACACCTGCGAATTAGTGAAGATGTATTTGGTCCGGGAAGCGAGGGGTAAAGGGTTTGGAAAATCCATGATGGAGCAATGCCTGCAATGTGCCAGGGAATTTGGGTTTGATAAAATATATCTCGAATCGATGCCGGAACTTAACCAGGCCTTAAAAATCTATGAAAAATTCGGATTTGAATATTTACCTTCCCCGCTTGGAAACACCGGACATTTTGGTTGTGACGTTTGGATGATCAGGAAATTGTGAATTTAAGGGTGCAAATTCATGATTTCTAAACGACGAAGGAATTGCCGGACAGAAATTTATAACTAAAAAAAACTACAATAACTTATGCCTGAATTAAGCAGAAAATTAGCAAATTTTACAGACTCTGTAATTCGCCGGATGACAAGAATTGCCAATCAGCACGGGGCTGTAAACCTGTCGCAGGGATTTCCTGATTTCGATCCGCCGGAAGCTTTGAAGGAGGCATTGGGAAAAGTGGCGGGTGGGAGCATTCACCAATATGCCATTACCTGGGGAGCTGCAAATTTCAGAGAAGCGCTTGCCCGGAAACAAACTAGGTTCATGGGGTTTGAAATCAATCCGGAAACCCAGGTTGCCGTGACCTGCGGAAGCACAGAAGCGATGATTGCCGCGATGATGACCGTGTGCAATCCCGGCGATAAAGTAATCGTATTCTCCCCATTTTACGAAAACTACACTGCGGATGCGATCCTTTCGGGTGCCGAGCCGATTTATGTCCACCTTAAACCACCCCATTATCACTTTGATGTAGCTGAATTGGAGTCAGCGTTTATGCAGAACCCGAAAGCCCTTATTTTATGCAATCCTTCGAATCCAAGCGGTAAAGTATATACACTGGAGGAACTTCAGATCATTGCTGGTTTTGCCGTTAAATACGATGTCTTCGTGATTACCGATGAGGTTTACGAGCATATTGTTTATGAACCACACCGTCATATCTATATCTCTTCCTTGCCAGGGATGTTTGAAAGAACTATTTCCTGCAGTTCACTTTCAAAAACTTATTCCATTACAGGATGGCGCTTAGGGTATGTGATTGCACCTTCCAATATTATCGACGGAGTACGTAAGGTGCACGATTTCCTGACCGTTGGAGCCGCAGCGCCACTGCAGGAGGCGGCAATTGCAGCACTTAACTTTGGCGAAGCATATTATACCCAATTACAGCAGTCGTATACTGAAAAGAGAGATTTTTTCCTGAATGGGCTTGATCGATTAGGATTGAAATATACTATTCCTCAGGGTGCTTATTATGTGATGGTTGACATTTCAGAATTTGGAGCGACTAACGATATTGAATTTTGCGAATGGATGGCCTGCGAGGTTGCAGTCGCTGCAGTACCGGGATCGAGCTTTTTTCAGGAGGAGGTTCATCATTTAATCCGTTTCCATTTCGCGAAGAATAAGGAGACACTTGCACAGGCTTTAAAAGCGCTGGAAAACCTCCGGATTAAAGCAAAAGAGAAGAAATGGGTAAAATGAATCCGGTTAGCGGCTGAGGCTGGCAGGTCAATAAAAAAAAGCTGACAGACTTTCGGTCTATCAGCTTTTTTTTGTCTGTTCGGGAGGTTTCTATTTGATGGACTCCCGTTTATTCACAAATCTTAAAATATTAATTCCAAGTATTGTGGGAATGTTCTGTTCAGTTTATTTGGTCCCTACGTTGCTGGCCAAATTCCCAAACATATAAGTTATTGAGATCTCAAGCGTTGTTATTTTTAAGGTCCCGGGTATGTCTAAGGTATAAGGTTTAAAATTAAGGTTTCTGAGTCCATAATCATAAGTTGCACTGAAAACCATTGGGCCAACTTCGAATCCTGCTCCTACACCCACACCATAATCAGCTTTGGCTAGTGTTCCATGAGAGTAGATGTCCTGAATCGGAACAGAGGTATTAAGTCCGCCCCCTGTAATAATCTGCGGATTTTTGACTGAGCCGCCAAGACCAAGAGCTGCATAAGGACCACCCTGAAAAAAGAATTTAAATTTACTGCTGAACGGAATTTTATAGGCCAGGTTTAAAGGGATATCAAAGTAACTTAGTTTTGCTTTCCCATTCAGATATGATGCATTTCCAAGCTGGTCGTTCGACACATTCCGCAAATTATAACCTTTTAGGGAATACAACAGTCCCGTGTTTAGGTAAAGATTCTTCTGAAGTTTAAAATCAATGACCGGGCCTAAATGAAATCCGACCAGTGCATCAGGAGAATAATTCATTCCTGCCATAGACATAGACATATCGGAAATATTGACCCCTCCTTTAACCCCAATCATTTGTGCATTAGCAATTTGCACTAATAAAGTAAAAGCAATTGCATAAATCAGTTTTGTTTTCATTCAATCGATAAAATTAATTTTGCCTACTCTTAAGTTTTTCAGCATTCACTCCCTACCAAGTAGGTGCCGCACTTCTCCT